>Ga0247721_100220_pt1 | contig 22329 bp, 17 predicted proteins | sample MSEWel2017_08_16_FD_189089 | JGI IMG/M metagenome (GOLD analysis project Ga0247721, IMG submission 189089) | Subsurface sediment microbial communities from gas well in West Virginia, United States - MSEEL Well Study Marcellus 3H_2017_08_16 | ecosystem: Environmental > Terrestrial > Deep...
GGATTTTATATGAGAATATTGAAAATGAAAGAATTAATGAGCGGGATATCAGAACCGGCCTGATGGTCGAGTTTGCCTTTTCTAAGGTTACTGATATTTTAGGTTCACTGCGCTTTGACTATACCCGCAGCCCGGAAGGCTTTGTTACTCATATTCCAATTGCCGGGGGAGAATTTGGTTATGCTGATCAAAATCCGGAAGGTACAGAGCTGGTTGGTGAAATTAAAGCAGAAAGGGTAATTACTTACTGGCAGAACGGTCAGGGTAGAAATTTCTACGAACATACTTTATCAAAATGGGGTAATACGGATCCAAAGGAAACTGCTGTTGTAATGAATGCTGATACCTGGTATTTAAAATTGGAGGCACTGGTCAGTCCTCACACTTCTTTTGAAAACTGGGATGACCTGGTTCAGTGGGAGAATGACCGCCAGGGACCGGCCCAGCTTGCTCAGCCTGTGACGTATAAGTTTTATAAGTAGAATTTTGACCTCTCCTGGGAGTAATTAGCGGGAGAGGTTTTAAAAAATTTAGATAATTATTTGACTATTAAAAAATCATATGCTACAATTTAGTTAACCGGTTAAGTAAAGGATGGATTTTATGAGTGTAACTATTAAAACAATAGCTGAAAAAGCGGGAGTTTCCAAAGCAACAGTCTCTTATGTAATCAACAATAAAGCAGGAGTAGGAGATGAAACCCGCAAAAAGGTTTTAAAAATTATAAACGACCTAAATTATAAGCCGAACTCTGTAGCTCGAGGACTTGCAGGTCAGAGCACAGAAATGATAGGCTTAATTATTCCTGATATTACTGATATGTTCTATGCTGATATAATTAGAGGTGTAGAATTGGTTGCCAATGAACTGGACTATACGATTAATCTCTGTACTACCCATGGTGAAGAAGCTAAAGAAAAGAAGATGCTCGAATATTTCAGCAGTGGTAGAGTAGATGGAATAATATTAATGGTTTATGGTATTGACAATAAACTTTTAGCAGAGCTAAAAGAAAGAAGAATTCCTTTTGTTTTAATTGACTATTCCCAAAATCAGGATCAATTCTGTAATATTGTGATTGATAATTACTGGGGAGGATATAAGGCGGCTGAATATCTGATAGGTTTAAATCATAAAAAAATTGCCTATATCCACGGTATAAAAGATAATATTGATGATCAAAAGAGGTTCTCAGGTTTTAAAAAAGCAATGACAGAAAATGATTTAACGATCAATAAAAAATATATTAAATATGGTGCCTATAACCGTCAGGGTGGTTACCAGGCAGCAAAAGAACTGCTTTCCAGAACTGATCTACCGACAGCAGTATTTGCAGCTAATGATCAGATGGCAATCGGTGTAATCAATGCCATCCAGAAGGAAGGACTTTCAGTGCCGGAAGATATTTCAGTAATTGGATTTGATGATATAGAAGCCAGCCGTTTAATGAGTCCTGGCTTAACAACGATTAGACAGCCGACCTATGAAATGGGAAAGCTTGCTGCCGAGAAAATTTTTTCAGAGTTAAAAGATAAGGAAAACTGTAATGAAAATATTAATTTAAAAGCAAAACTGGTTATTAGAGAAAGCTGTGCTGAGTTAAAATAATTTTTTGGGCTTAACTTAACCGGTTAACTTAATTTGGATTAAACCTCAGTAAGGGGTTTAACATAAAATATTCAGGAGGGGTAATTAATGAAGAAGTTATTTGCTGTTATGTTGGTTTTAGGTTTAGTCATTTTAGGGACTGCAGCTGTTAGTGCAGAAACAATTACTGTCTGGGGTATGGGGGAAGAAGGCAAGAATTTAGATGAATTTGCTGAAAAATTTGAAGAACAGAACCCGGATATCGAAGTAGAAGTTCAGGCTATTCCCTGGGCTAATGCACATGAAAAACTGGTTACAGCTGTAGCAGGTGGAACTGTTCCTGATGTTGCTCAAATGGGAACAACCTGGATGGCTGAATTTGGAGGTATCGGTGCTTTTGCTGACCTGACAGGCTATTTAAATGATTCAAATCTGGAAAGAGAACAATTTTTTGAAGGCTCATTTGCAACCAATGAAATAAATGAGAAAATCTATGGTCTTCCCTGGTATGTTGATGTAAGAGCTATGTATTACCGCAGTGATTTACTAAGTGAAGTGGGATATGATAACCCACCAGAAAACTGGGAAGAGCTCAAAGATGCCAGCCAAAAATTAAGTGAAAAAGGTGAATATGGAATAGATTTACCAAATGAGGATGAACAAATATTGCTGCCTTTTATCTGGCAGAATGGTGGAGAGATTTTAAATGATCAGGGCGAAATAATAATTGATAGTCCGGAAGCTGTTGAAGCACTTGAGTATTATGTCAGCTTCTTTGAAGAAGATATTGCTCAGACAGAAGCACAGGGTTCAGATACAATTCAGGAATTTAAGACTGGTAATAAACCAATTTTCTTTAGTGGCCCCTGGATGATTGATCTAATTAAGGATCAGGCTCCAGAAATTGATGGTAAGTGGTCTGTAGCAATGATGCCGGAAAAAGAAAGCAGAACCTCTTTTACTGGTGGTAGTAACCTGGTGATCTTTGAAGGCTCAGATAAAAAAGATGCAGCCTGGAAATTTGTGGAATTCATGAGTCAGCAGGAAACACAAAAAGAATGGTATGAAGCAACAAATGCGCTGCCTGCAAATCAGGATATCTGGCAGTCAGACTACTTTGCAGATCAGCCAATGTTAGAGGTCTTTGGTAAACAGCTTGAAGATGCTAAGGCACCTATTTCAGTACCGGAATGGGAGCAGGTTGCAACTGCAATTAAAAGAAGAATGCAGCAGGCTATTTACGGAGATTCAACACCAGAAGAATCTATTTCAAACTTAGAAGAAGATATTAAGGGAATATTATAATTAAAAGAAAGCTACTAAAAAGTATAAGGCTGGCTGTTTCCGGCCAGCTTTATACTTAATATTTATGGGAGAGTGGAATTAGATGAAAAAAAGTATTAAAATACCAGCACTCTTTTTGGCACCTGCAATGATTTTAATGTTTATATTTTTAATTTTACCGATTTTTGCTTCATTATATATCAGTTTAACAGATTTTAATATCTATTCTCTGATGGACTGGACCCAGGCAGAATTTGTTGGTTTAGAAAATTATGCGAAGTTATTTAACGACGAAGTGTTCTGGAAGTCATTAAAAAACACTCTCTATTTTGCAGTTGTGGGAGTTCCCCTGGCCATATTTTTTGCTTTAAGTTTTGCTGTTATGATGAATAAAAAGGATGTTAAAGGGAAAGAATTTTTTAGAGCCGGTTTTTATCTGCCTTCAATTACTAATACAGTAGCGGTGGCAGTTATCTGGGGATTTATACTGAATCCCAATTATGGGTTTTTAAACTGGATCTTATCTTTTTTTGGTTTTGAGCCTATCAACTGGCTCGGAAATACAACCTGGGCGATGCCTTCAATAATTTTGTTTGTAGTCTGGAAAGGATTAGGACATAATATTATATTATTTTTAGCCGGACTTCAGAATATACCTGCCCATTTATACGAAGCAGCCAGAATAGATGGTGCTTCAAAATGGCAGATGTTTAAAAATATAACACTGCCGATGCTGAAACCAACAACATTTTTTGTAACAGTAATGACCGTAATCGGATATCTGCAGTTATTTGCTGAACCGTATATGTTGACAGAAGGTGGACCTTTAGATTCTACCCTATCTGTTGTTTTATATATGTACAGAAATGGCTTTAAACATTTTGAATTAGGATATGCTTCAGCAATTGGTTATATCTTATTTATTTTAATTTTTGTAGTTACTTTAATTCAAATGAAGTTTAGAAGGGAACAATAAGGAGGAAATATGAAATCTACTAATAAGCTTTCAACCTTGAATATTTTGATTTATTTAATTTTATTTGCTGGTTTAGTAATTATGATTGGTCCCTTTTTATGGATGATCTCAACTTCTTTTAAAACAACCAATGCTGTCCTGCAGATTCCTCCTCAGTGGATACCGGATAGTCCAACAGCAAATAATTATTTGAGATTATTCAGTGAGTTTAATTTTTACAGGCCTTTTATCAATTCAGTAATAGTTGCAGTAACAACTCCAGTTTTATCTTTACTTGTCTGTTCTATGGCAGGCTATGCCTTTGCTAAATTTGACTTTCCTTTTAAAAGAGTTCTGTTTTTAGTGGTTCTGGGAACTCTGATGGTTCCAACTCAGATTACAATGATCCCGGTATTCCTATTGCTAAAAAGGCTGGCCATGCTGAACACATATCGAGGTTTAATTTTACCGGGGGTAGCAACTGCTTTCAATATCTTTTTCTTAAGGCAGTTTATGCAGTCAATTCCAGAAGAACTGCTGGAAGCAGCTCGAATAGATGGTGCTGGTGAATTCTTTATATTCTTTAAGATAGTTCTTCCGCTGACAAAACCAGCTCTGGCAGCTTTGGGAATTTTTAGTTTTACAGGTGCCTGGAATCAGTTCCTCTGGCCCTTAATTATTGCAACCAGTGAAAAAATGTATACTCTGCCGGTAGCTATTTCAAATTTAACCGGCCAGTTTTCAAGTGCCTATGGACTGCAGATGGCTGCTTCAGTAATGGCAACTTTACCAATAATTATAATTTTCCTATTTGCCCAAAAATACTTTATTAGAGGAATTACTTTATCAGGTTTAAAAGGATAATTAAATATATATTATTATAAGAAGGTGATTTAATGGAAGAAATTAAGTTGAAAAATTTATTAGAGAAAATGACTTTAAAAGAAAAGATAATGCAGTTATATCAGAGTGATTTACCAACTTTTAATCGGTCTTCGAGCTCAGAGTTAGACAGTACTGGCCCGGTGACCGGTCCGGAGAATAACATAATTTTGGATAAAGAATCTTTATACAGTGTTGGGTCGATATTGAACTGTAATAATGCTAAAAATGCCTATAATGTACAAAAAGAATATATGGAAAATAACAGGCTGGGAATACCGCTTTTATTTATGTTTGATGTGGTTCACGGTTTTAGAACAATATTTCCCATTCCTCTCGCCTTAGCCTGCAGCTGGAATCCAGACTTAATCGAGGAAACTGCAAGAATAGCAGCAAAAGAGGGGAGTGCTTCCGGTAATAATGTTACTTTTGCTCCGATGTCTGACCTGGTTCGTGATCCCCGCTGGGGCAGAGTGATGGAGAGTCAGGGAGAAGACCCACTTTTAAATGCTCTTTTGAGTGCTGCCTATGTAAGGGGCTTTCAGGGTAATGATTTAAAAGATCAGGAGACTATGGCCGCCTGTGTTAAACACTTTGCCGGTTATGGAGCTTCGGAGGCTGGAAGAGATTACAATACTGTAGATATGTCGGAGCAAAAATTGAGGAATTTTTACCTTTCAGGTTATCAAAAAAGTATTGAAGCTGGAGCTGAAATGGTAATGACTTCTTTTAATATCTTTAAGGGAGTTCCAGCTACAGCCAATAAATTTCTACTAAGAGATCTACTAAGAGATGAGATGGGCTTTGATGGCACAGTTATTTCTGACTATGATTCACTGACCGAAATAATTGACCATGGTGCCGCTAGAGATGGAAAAGAAGCTGCCAAACGTGGGATAGAAGCAGGCTTAGATATTGAAATGGTTTCAACTGAATACATACATCACCTTGAGGATTTAGTACTTGAAGGTACAGTTGAGGAAAGTTTAATCGATGAAGCTGTAATGCGAATTTTAAAGCTGAAAAATAAATTAGGTTTATTTGAAGATCCTTTTCGCTATATAGAACCTGAGCGGGAAGAAAAAACTCACTTACATCCTGAGCATAGAAAATTAGCCCGAAGCACAGCTGCAGAATCAGCAGTGCTTTTAAAAAATGATGAGATCCTGCCTTTAGAAGATAAGATTGATCAGCTAGAGTCCATTGCTTTGATAGGTCCGCTGGCTGATAATGGAGGAATAATTGGCTTCTGGAATGCACTTGGGAAAAACGAGGAAGCTGTTACTTTAAAAGAGGGTTTAGAAAATAAATACGGAGACCGTCTTAAAATAAATGTTGAAGCGGGTTATAATTTTGAGACTGAACAATTAGACATAGAAGCTGTTAAAAAAACCGTGGAAAAATCTGATTTAGTCATCTTAGCTCTGGGAGAGGAACAGAATATGAGTGGTGAGGGTGGCAGCAGAGCTTACCTTGATCTACCTGGTCCTCAGAAAAAAATTGCTGAAACAGCGGCTGATTCAAATAAACCGGCAGTGCTGGTTTTATTTAACGGAAGACCGCTGGAGTTAAAGTGGTATGATGATAATATGACTGCTATCTTAGAAAGCTGGTTCCCTGGTACAGAAGGTGGAAATGCCTTAGCTAATTTACTCAATGGAGATGTAAATCCTTCAGCTAAATTAACAATGAGTTTTCCCTATACAGTAGGCCAGATTCCGGTCTATTATAATCACTACAGCACAGGAAGATCTCCGGAGAAAGTGGAGGATAAAAATTATCGCTTTTTATCCAGATATCAGGATATTCCCAATCAGCCTTTATACCCTTTTGGTTTTGGCTTAAGTTATAATGATTATGAATACTCGAAGCCTGAACTGAGTTCTAAGGAAATGAAAAAGGAGGACACAATTTCTGCCTCAATTGAGATAGAGAATTTGGGCAGTTATTCAGGTAAAGAGATAGTTCAGTTATATATTCGCGATTTATATGGAACTACTGTCAGACCGGTCAAAGAATTGAAAGATTTTATGAAGATATCACTTGAACCCGGTGAGAGCAAAAGAATTGAGTTTGAAATAATTGAAGATATGCTAAAGTTCTATAATTTGGAGAATAAACAGGTAATTGAAGCAGGAGAATTTGAAGTCTTTATTGGAGCTAATTCTAGAGATTTAAATTACTGTGGTAAATTCGAGTATAAAGATTAGTTGGAGTTAAATATTAATCTGTAAATTTTAATAATGAATTATTAGAGGAAGGCTTAGCGGCCTTTCTTTTTTTGTTTTATAAAAAAATAATATTTTTTATAAAGAAGGAAAAACTATAATAAAATAGAATATATAATATATATATAGATTTTATTTAAATTTTCATAATATTAATTATATTCACACTTATTAAATTTGAAATTAATTATGTGGATATAATTATGATAATTTTGATGATTTAATTTTTGTTGTATATATGATTTTGAAGGAGGTGTATAATTTAAAAAAACATTAAGCTATTTTTAGTTAGGTCAAATTAGGAGGATAAAAATGAAAATTAAACTTTATTTATTTATTACAATTTTATTCATTACGAGTATAACTTCCTCTGTAATGGCAGCTCCTGTTTTAGAATTGTGGGAAGTTTTTCCTGATGATGCTCATTTTTGGGAAGAAGCTGCAGAAAAATGGAATGAGAATTATGGAGACCAATTTACAATTGAACTTCGGTTTGTTCCACAAGCAGAGCTGAGAAGAGAATTATCAACAGCTTTAATGACTGGAACAGATCCAGATTTAGTTACTATTGATAATCCACATTTTGCTTCATTTGCTGACATTGGTGCTTTTGCAGATCTAACAGAAAAAGTAGAGGAATGGGGAGAGGCAGATCAATACTTCGAAGGATCTTGGAATTCAGTTATATATGATGGTAAAATCCATGGTGTTCCTGTTGATTCAAATACAATAGCTTTATTTTATAATAAAGATCATTTTAGAGAAGCTGGTTTAGATCCTGATAGTCCTCCAACAACTTGGAATGAACTTAGAGAATATGGTGAAAAATTAACTGTTCCTGAAAAAAACAGAAGAGGTTTTACTTTCTGTGCAGATAGAAGTGAAGAAGGTACATTTCAATTTTTACCTTTTATTCAACAAGGAGGAGGAAGTATTGATAATATTAATACTCCTGGAGCAATTGCTGCCCTTCAATTATGGACTGATTTTGTAGACAATGGTTGGGCGTCTTCAGAGGTTATTTCTGTAGGTCAGCAGGAATCGTTTAGTATGTTTGCTGAAGAAAATGCATCAATGGCAATTAACGGTCCTTGGGTATTATATCAACTAGATGATGTAGAATTTGAATGGGGATTAACATTAATGCCTGTTAACGATGACTTAAATATTCAGTCTTCAGCTTTAGGTGGCTTTAACTTAGGTGTTATGAAATCAAGTGAATATCAAGATGAAGCTTGGGAATTTATCAAGTGGCTCCATAGTGAAGATATCATGATTGAAATGTATTGGGATGTTTTAGGTGGTTCAAGAATACCACCTAGAGGTGATATTGCTAATTTACCAGGCAAATGGGTTGAAAATGATGTAATGGCTGTTTTTATTGAACAGCTAGAGTTTGCACAGCCTAGAGGTCCACATCCTAAATGGCCAGAAATTTCTTCTATAATTCAAATTGCTATTCATGAAAGTTTAACTGGAGCGAAGACTCCTGAAGCAGCTTTAAATGATGCTGCAGTCAAATTAGAGCCATATTTTGAGTAAATAATATTAGGGTAGGACCGTAACGGTCCTACCCTAATATTAATGATGGAGGTTTTAAAAATGAAATTTTCTATAAAAAAAGACCAAAATAATTTTTATTTTAAAATGCTTGTTCCAGCTGTTTTATTTTTTATCATTTTTATTATCTACCCAATTTATTTCAATATACGTTTAAGCTTGGAGGATGCAACCTTAAGGACTATTATGTTGCCTCAAAGACCTTTTATTGGTTTAGAAAATTACTTGACCATTATTAGAGATCCATTATTTAAAAAAGCCTTAATTAACTCATTAATTTTTACAACAGGAAGTGTTTTTTTTCAATTTACTATTGGATTTTCGCTAGCACTTTTTTTATTCAAAAAATTTCCATTGAATAAATTTGTTAGATCAAGTATTATTTTAGGCTGGGTATTAGCACCTATAGTTGTTGGTACTGTTTGGTCCTGGTTGTTAAATTCTGATTATGGACTTTTTAATTACTTATTAAAATCTTTAAATATCATTACTCAGGAAATAAGGTGGTTAACAAATCCTAATATTGCCTTAAGAGGAGTTGTAATAACAAATGTCTGGTTTGGTATTCCATTTAATATGTTGCTTTTAACTGGAGGTCTATCATCTCTACCTCAGGATATTTATGAGGCTGCTAAAATAGATGGTACAAATACTTTTCAAAAGTTCATTTATATTACTTTACCATTAATGAGACAGACAATTGGTGCAACTTTAATGTTAGGAGTTATTTATACTTTTAGAGTGTTTGATTTAATATGGGTAATGACAAGAGGTGGACCAGTTAATGCAACTACTACACTTCCAATTTGGTCTTACCAGCTTTCTTTTGATTTTTTTAATTTAGGTGAAGGTGCAGCCGTAGCTAATATTTTGTTTATGATAATGCTTGTAATTGCTCTAATCTACATTAAATTTTTTGCCGGAAAGGAGGAATAGATTATGAAAATTTCTAAGCACAAAACTTTGTTATTTACTTTAATTTCTATTATTATATTTGTCTTATATATGCTACCAATTTATTGGATGTTTATTTCTGGATTAAAGGCTTCTTCAGAAATATATTCTATTCCGCCAACACTTTGGCCTAGGTCACCTTTGTTTAATGAATTGTATAATGTTTTTAAAATGGCAATACCATATTTAATAAATAGTTTTATTATTGCAGTTAGTGTAAATCTAGTTACTTTATTCATTGGGGCTACAGGAGGATATGCATTAGCGAGATTAAAAGTAAGCTGGATGAAATGGATTTTACTTGCTTTTTTAATTGCTCAGATGTTACCTAATATTTTACGAGTAACACCATTATTTGTTATTTTTAGGGATTTAGGTTTAATCGATAATTATATTTCTGTAATTTTGGCTATTTCAACTTTTACAATACCTTTTGCAATCATAATGCTGAGAGCAGCTTTCTTAGAAGCTCCAGTTGAATTGGAAGAAGCAGCTTTAATTGATGGGGCAAGTAGATTTAGAGCTTTTTTCTCTATATCTCTACCAATTGTTAAACCCAGTATGATTATTGTATCCACAATTACTTTTATCTGGTCATATGGTGATTTTATTTTTTCAATTTCATTTTTAAGAAACAGAGCTATGCAGCCTGCTACAGTAGGACTCTATAATTTTATAGGAGCTGAAGTTATTCACTGGAATAGAGTTATGGCATTTGCAACCTTAACTGCACTACCTTTAATTATTTTATTTTTAATTTTCCAGAAGCATATTGTAGAAGGTTTGGCTGCCGGAGCTTTTGATTGATACTAAAACTTAAATTTATCAATAGAATAAAATAACTAAGGGGAGATTTAAATGAAAAATAATTTTTTGAAAGTTATAAAAATACTGTCTTATGAAAAAAAACCAGATGGTGTTATGCTGAAATGTTCTTTAAATAATTATCTTTCTGGATATATAGAACTTAAATTTATGACAGCTGAGATTCTCAAATTTAAATTTTCTTTGATCAAAGAAAATAATGAGAATTTTGATCCTGTAGTAATTTTAGAAAATGATAATTTTAAAAAAATTAACATTAAAGAAGATAAAGAAAAATTGATTATTAAGAGTGAAAAACTACAAATTAAAATTAATCTAGATCCTTGGGAAATAGCTTTTTATGATTCAAAAGAACAGCTATTATCAAAAAGTGTTTTATCAGATAAGTCTACTTGGAATAATGATTTAAATCTTCCTTTTGGAATTACTGTCGATAGTGAAGAGCAAAATTATATTAAAGAGATTAAGTCTATTCATTATACTCATTTAATTAATTATAAAGAAAACTTTTATGGCTTTGGCGAAAAATTTAATAATTTTAATAAAAGAGGCCAAAAGCTAGTTATGTGGAATAGAAATGGTCAGGGAGTTAGAAGTGAAAATAGCTATAAAAATATTCCTTTTTTTATTAGTACAAATGGATTTGGTTTTTTATTAAATAATTCAGTAAAATCAGAATTTTTTATGGGAAGTCGTTCTAATAGAGCATTTAGTATTGAGCTTAAAGCAGATTATTTAGAATATTATTTTATTTATGGTCCGACACCTCTGGAAATTATTGAAAATTACACAAAATTAACTGGTTTACCTGCCCTTCCACCTAAGTGGTCATTTGGATTATGGTTCTCTACTTATTTTATTGAGGCAGATGAAAATTCCGTACGAAAACAAATTGATAAAATGAGAGAATTAGAAATTCCTTGTGATGTATATCATTTTGACTGTCATTGGTTAAATGATAATATGTGGAATGATTTCACCTGGGATAAGAAAGCCTTTCCAAATCCAACAGAACTTTTAGAGGAGCTGCATCAGAAAAATTATAAAATTAGTCTTTGGGAAAATCCTTATATTTCAAGTTTGAGTGAATTGTATGAAGAAGGAAAAGTTAAGGGATATTTTTTAAAAAATGAAGTCGGTAAAACCTATGATGCTCAAACTTGGCGAGCAGATTTAATGGCTTTAACTGGAATAGTTGATTTTACTAACCCAGAAGCTGTCAAGTGGTATAAAGACATTCATCGTAAACTAATTAAACAAGGAATAGATGTTTTTAAAACTGATTTTGGTGAAGATATTCCTTCAGATGCCTTTTATTATAATGGAGAAGCAGGAGCAAAAATGCATAATTTATATGCTTTATTATACAATCAGACTGTTTTTGAAGTTACAAAAGAAGAAACTGGTAATGAGTTAGTATGGGCCCGTTCTGCTTGGTCGGGATCACAACGATATCCTACTCATTGGGGAGGAGACCCTCATGCTACCTGGGAAGATATGGCAAGTACACTAAGAGGTGGACTTTCTTTTAGTATGTCAGGAATGGGTTATTGGAGTCATGATATTGGTGGATTTAAGGGCAAACCAGATTCGAAATTATTTATAAGATGGGCTCAGTTTGGATTGTTTAGTCCTCATTCTCGTCTTCATGGTTGGAGTACTCGGGATCCCTGGGAGTATGGTGAAGAGGCAAAGGGAATATTTAAAAAATTTACTAAACTTCGTTATCAATTAATTCCATATATATATTCTTATGCTAAAATCGCTAGTGAAAAAGGTCATCCTTTAATGAGGCCAATGATTATGGAATATCCAGAAGATTATGCAGTGTACAACTTAGATCAGCAGTACTTATTTGGAAAAGAATTGTTGATTGCGCCAGTATTATCCGAAGATAATTGGGTACAGATCTACTTACCAGAAGGGAATTGGTATGATTATTGGTCTAAAAAGATTATTAGAGGTGGAAGATTTATAAATAAAGAAATTCCTCTCGCAGAAATGCCAATATTCATTAAAACTAATTCCATGATTCCTTCAGTTCCTGTACAAGAGTATATTGGTAATAAAAAATTTGATAAATTGACTATTAATATTTTTTTAGATGAAGAAAATTATGAAAATATAGAATTCAATTTATTTGATGAAGAAAAATATTTTCTTGAGTTAAGACAAAATATTAATGAATTAACCTTTATAAATAATGGAGAAAGTAATAAAGATTTTGAGCTGAAAATTTATGGCACTCATGAAGTTGAAAATGTAGAGATAGATGGTATGAAAGCAGAAAAAGTTGATTATGATGATTTTAATAGTAGTGAAAAAAATGTCTGGTGCATGAGTGAGCAGGAGTTAATTATTGTTAAAACTGTTAAAAAGAAAGTAGTTTTAAATTTAAAATAATTTTAATGATAGCGAGGTCATAATTAATGCAAAATAGAAGAATTAAGCCAATAAAAATTCGGAACATTAAATTTGAAAATGGTTTTTGGTCTGATAAACTCGAGCTTTTATTAACAAAAATGATACCGTTTCAATGGAAGGTTTTAAATGATGAAATCGAAGATGCTCCTTCTAGTCATGCAGTGGAAAATTTTAGAATTGCTGCAGGTGAAAAGAAAGGGGAATTTAAGGGGCGAGTTTTTCAAGATAGCGATGTAGCTAAGTGGCTGGAAGCTTTAAGTTATAGTTTAGAGATTAAATCCAGCACTGAGTTAGAAGCAATAGCTGATGAATTAATTGATCTAATTGCTCAAGCTCAGAAGCCGGACGGTTATATAAATACTTATTTTAGTATTGCTGAGCCCAAAAACAAATGGAAAAATCTTCGTGATAATCATGAATTATATTGTGCCGGTCATCTTATAGAAGCAGCTGTTGCTTATTATGAAGCTACCAAAAAGGATAAGTTTTTAAAAATAATGATCCGTTTTGTGGATCATATTGATAATCTTTTTGGACCTGAAGCTGAAAAAAAACAAGGATATCCTGGTCATGAAGAAATTGAATTAGCACTGTTAAAGTTATATAGAATTACTAACGAAAAAAAGCATATTAATTTAGCAAATTATTTCCTCAATCAGCGTGGTAAAGCTCCAAATTATTTTATTGAAGAAATGAAAGAGAGGGGATCTGAAAATACTTATTTGCAAAAAAATAAAGCAAAACATGGATTAAAATATAGTCAGTCGCATCAGCCAATTTTAAAACAAGAAAAAGCTGTAGGACATGCTGTAAGAGCAATGTATTTATATACAGCCATTGCTGATATGGCTAATCAGAATAATGATCAAAAATTAAAAGAAACTTCTATAAAACTTTGGAATGATGTAATAGAAACGAAGCTTTATATTACTGGAGGAATTGGGTCTTCATTCTTTGATGGAGAAGCAATTACTATAAATTATGATTTACCTAATGATAGGGCTTATACTGAAACATGTGCTGCAGTTGGTCTTATTTTGTGGGCATATAAGATGTTTTTGCTCCATCAGGATTCTCAATATAATGATGTTATTGAAAAAACACTTTATAATGGTTTGTTAAGTGGAGTTTCACTATCAGGTACTGAATATTTTTATGTTAATCCACTTGAAGTCTGGCCTGAAGCAGTAGAAAACCGGGGTGATTTGACTCATGTAAAGCCAGTAAGGCAAAAATGGTTTGAAACAGCCTGCTGTCCAACTAATCTAGCTAGACTTTTAGGATCAATTGGTAAATATATTTATTCCCAAACTGAAAAAGAAGTCTTTGTTAATCAATATACAGCAAGTAAAGCTCAATTTAATTTTAATAATAGCACTTTTACAATTACTCAAAGAACAAATTATCCCTGGGAAGAAAAAATTATTTTAGAAATAGAAGGTGACGCCCAGGAAGAGTTTGAGATTTTATTAAGGATTCCAGCTTGGTGTGAGGATGCAAATTTAAAAATTAATGGTCAAGCTTTTGATTTAAATGAGATAATCGAAAACGGCTATGCAAGAATAAACCGTAAATGGTATCAAGACCAGGTTGAGTTAGTTTTAAAAATGACAATTAAAAAAATATTTGCTAATCCAAATCTTAGAGAAAATATCGGAAAGGTAGCACTTCAAAGGGGTCCAATAATTTATGCTTTAGAAGAAATTGATAATGGTAAAAATCTAAGTTCAATTTTTTTGGATGGTTCTATTGAATTAAAAGTCGAACATCAATCCGATTTACTAGAAGGAGTTACTATAATTACGGGTGAAGCTTATAAAATAAATAATATAAATTGGGATCATAAACTTTATCGATTTGAAAAAATACAATTTGAAAAGGTTAACATTAAAGCAGTTCCGTATTACTCTTGGAATAATAGAGGGAAAGGAGAAATGCTGGTTTGGATAAATCAAATTTTATCAATATGATTGAGTAACTCAATATCATTATTTAAAAAGATTAAGCAGTAAATCTTAATAGATTTATTAATTTTTCATTTAATGAATTGGCTTTCAACTATGTTTGAGAACCTGAGACTAAAGCTATGCAAAAAAGCGTAGCTATAGCAAGATGTTTTTATAAGGATGAGAAAGAATAGAAAACAAAAGAGCTTTGCCAATAACGGTTAATATACCAACCGAGATGGTTAGTCGCGGCAGTGTAAAAGTGGATTGATATTATATTTAAATAATTATTATCCCCTTATGGTAAATAGATTTGATAATACAAATTTTTTTACTAGTAAGGGGATTATTTTTTGAAATTATAAAAAAATTTAATTTTTTTGCAGGAGAATTGGTTTTAGTGTTGAATTAATTAATTAGGTTAACTAATAAATAAGTTCTAAATAACTTCAAAAAATAATTAGGTGGAAATATATGAATAATAGAAAAAGAAAATCTTATAAACCATTAAACATAAGACACGAGAATATAAAACAGTTAGTTAAATTACTTAAAAATTCAAACCAAAAACTATCAAGGGCAGATATTGCACGAGAATTATCTTTAAGCACTCCAAGTGTCTCATCAATAGTAAATGTTCTGATAGATAGTAAAATAATAATTGAAACAGATGATGAGAGTATAAAAAATACAGTAGGAAGAAAGCCAATTTTATTAAAACTGAATGAAGATTGTGGGTATTTATTAGGAATATTAATTTCGGAAAACAAATTAACTATTGCTTTAGCCAATTATTTAGGGGAAATTATTAAAAAAGAGAGCTTTTATTTCAAAGACAATAACAAAAAATGTCTAGAATTTTTAATTGATTGCATTAACCAAATTTTAGACGATAATTATATCAACTTAGATAAATTATTAAGTATTAGTATTTCTTTTCCCGGTGTTTATGACCATGACCAACATGAAATAAAATTTGCTCCTCATAGTGGGAATTGGCAGAACGAGCCACTAATTAGTTGCCTCAGTGAAGAATATAACTGTCAGGTTAAAATGGAAAACAATGTTAATGCAGCAGTTCTTGGTGAAAAATGGAAAGGGAAAATAGCCAATAAAAACAATGCTGTTTACTTAAAAATTGGAAATGGAATTGCAGCTGGAATTATAATTAATGAACAATTATTTAGGGGCTATAATAGTCTGGCAGGTGAGGTCGGTTTTTCTGTAACTGACTCCAAACAATTAAATGATAAGGTTACAGATAGTGGATCGTTTGAACAGCGTTTTAATACTGATACTATTCTAAAAAAGATAAAAAAAGATTTTGGAATTGAAGTTTCTGATTTTAATAAATTACAGGATCAAATAAAAAATAATCCACAGTTAAGTAGATATATTAAAGATATTAATCAAAATATTATAATGCTTTTAATTAATATAATCAGTATTCTAAACCCAGAGGCAATAGTTATTGGCGGTGAATATAGTCAAATACTTAGTGATTATATTGAAGATTTAGCAACACAAATTTTAAAGAATGTGCCCTTTGCAGCTGAATTATTAGTATCAGAATTGGGGGATGAAGTATATGTTTTAGGTGCAATTGCTAATTCTTTACAAGATATTGATAGACAGTTAATAAAAAATTATTTTATGGAGTGATTTGATTGAACATTTTTAAAAGTAATTCGCGGGGATACAATATGATTTTTTCTAATCAAAGGTGGGGAGTTGGTTATAAAAACTTTAGTGAAGATCAGAGTTTAGTTTGGCAGAGACATTTAGAAAGTGATGAAGGGTTTATACTTTTATCAGGTGAATGCTGCTTATTAACTAAAGATGATGATCAAATTGAGATAAGTTGGTTAGAAAAAGGGAAATTTTATTTAGTCCAAAGGAATGAATGGCATTTCAATTTAATGTTTAAAGAGGCTGAAATCTTTATAGTTGAAAATAACGATGTTGCTGAATCAAACACAGAAAATAAAAAGTTAAATGAAAAAGAAATTAATTATTTAAAACAAAATGAAAAAATTTCAGGTTTATTAGATGAAATTTCTTAATCTTCTAAAAAGTGAGGTGTGTCAAATTGTTACAACTGTTAAATGCTAATATAGTAACCCCTTATCAAATAAAAAAAGGAAATGTGCTAATAGAGGGTCAAAAGATAATTAGTGTTGATAATTCAATTAATCAAAATGCTGATCACTTAGAATTGAAGGGTAAGTATTTGGTACCTGGTTTTATTGACATCCATCTTCATGGCGGCGGAGGAGCAGACTTGATGGATGGTGATGTAGATTCAATCTTAACAATTGCTGAAAATCATGTAAAATATGGAACTACGGCTTTTTATCCCACCACTCTAACAGCAAAAGATGAAGAACTTTATAGACTTTTTGATAACTTAAAAATAGCTAAAAAGAAAAATAAAGATGGTTCAAAAATCATGGGGGTTCACTTAGAAGGGCCCTATTTATCTGCTAATCAAAAGGGAGCTCAAGACGAACGATTTTTAAAAGAGGCTAAATTTGAACATTATAAAAAGATTATTAATAGTTCTGATGATATTGCCCGCATTACAGCAGCTCCAGAAGTCGGTGGAGCATTAGAGTTAGGATCTTTCTTAAAGTCAAAAGAAATCATAGCTTCTATTGGTCATACTGATGCTGAATACAAAGATATGTTAAATGCACTTGAACATGGTTATGATTTATTAACCCATTTTTATTCTGGTATGAGCATGTTAAAAAGAATAAATGGCGAAAGAGTTCTTGGAGCTGTTGAATCAGGGTATTTATTTGATGAATTTAATGTAGAAATAATAGCTGATGGGTATCATCTACCGCCTGAGTTACTTAAATTAATTTATAAAATAAAGGGTCCAGATAGTATTGCATTAGTTACTGATGCTATGAGAGGTTCAGGAATGCCTGAAGGAAAATCAATTTTAGGAAGTTTAGAAAATGGAATAGAGGTTATTATTGAAGATGGGGTTGCGAAAATGCCTGACCGACAGGCTTTTGCGGGGAGTGTTGCCACTATGGATAGGCTAGTTCGTAATATGATAAATTTAGCTGATGTGCCATTGATAGAATCAGTAAAAATGGCAACTCTTACTCCGGCAAAAATAATGGGAATCGAGAATATAAAGGGATCTATTTCTCCTGGAAAAGATGCTGATTTAGTTGTCTTGAATAAAGAATTAGAAGTTGAGACTACAATAGTAGAAGGAGATATTAGGTATAGAAAGAAAGAATAATATTTTTTATTTAATTAATTAGTTAACCTAATTAATTAAATAAAAGGAGGTGATAAAAGCAATTAGATGATATAGTTGTTAATTTGGTCGGATTACTTATTATTAAAAAATTATGGGGGTATAACAAATGAGAAAAATTTTAGTTATTGTTTTCGTATTTGCTCTATTATTTACTTTAGGTCAATCTGTAATGGCACAGGACACTATTACTCTTAAATTAGCAGAGAATCAACCCGCTAATAACCCAGTAACAAAAGCTGATATTCATTTTGCTGAACTAGTTGAAGAAAAAACTAATGGAGAAGTTGTTGTTGAAGTACATTATGGTGCAACATTGGGTCAGGAAGCAGAAACAATATCTATGGCTCGTACTGGTGTTGTTGCAATGGCCAGAGTTAACGCCGTACCTTTGGCAGAAGTGGTAAGTGATGTTGGAGTATTTAATCTTCCATTTATTTTTAGTGGTTATGATCATCTTTGGAATGTGTTAGAAAGTGATGTTGGACAGGAAATCAACGGAAAGCTTGAAGATGTAGGCTTAGTTGGTTTAACCTGGTTCGAATCAGGTTTTAGAAGTTTCTATACAACTGAACCAGTTTCCGAACTCAGTGATTTAGAAGGCATGAATATTCGTGTTCAGGAGGCTGAACTACCAATGAAGATGGTTGAGCTCTTGGGAGCTAACCCAACACCTATGCCTTATGGTGATGTATATAGTGGTTTACAAACTGGTGTAATTGATGGTGCTGAAAATGATTATGTAAGTTATTATACCTCAAGCCACTATGAAGTTGCTCCATATTATGCAGTAGATAATCATTTACATCCACCAGCAATAATAATTATGAATAAAGCTAAATTTGAAAGTCTTTCTGAAGAACATCAAAATGCAATTATGGAAGCTGCAGAAGAAGCAAAAGAATTTGAAAAACGTGAAATGAGGGCTTTCCAGGATGAATCAAAAGAAAAAGTATTAGAAGCAGGAGTAGAAATTACAGAAGTTGATACTTCTGAATTCCAGGAAGCAGTTATGCCTCTTTATGAAGAATATCCAGAATTGCAGGATTACATTGAAAGAATTATAGAACTTCAATAATCATTAATCAATGGTATAACCCTCTCTAGAGAGGGTTATACCACCCTAAATGTGGAGGTAAAACTATGGTAAAGAATTTGTTGAAAATAATATATGAATTAATTTATAAAATAATTACCTTTATTTGTGTTACATCTTTAATGTTTTTAGTAGTCTTAGTTTTTGCATCAGTTGTGATGCGTTATGTTTTTAGTTCTCCAATCAGAGGTGCGCAAGAGTTTTCTATATATTTATTATTATGGTTTGGCTTTTTAGGTATTATAAAAGGGCATAGAGATGGAAATCATATTAGCATTTCTTATTTTACAGACAGATTACCTCAAACTGGAAAAAAAATCATTAATTTATTTTCAGAATTAATGGTTATGTTATTTAGTGCGACTATGTTTTATCAGGGTTTAAAACTTTATGACTATGATATAATAAGCCCTCTACCTGCTACTAATATACCTTCTAGAACTTTAGCAGCTTTAATAGTAATTGTGGGTTTTATGTTAGTAATACAGAGTTTAATTAAAATGTATTTTATGTTGTTTAGGGAGGGAGAATTATGGACCCAGCAATAATGATTTTATTAGGATCATTTTTTGTTTTAATCTTTTTGAATGTACCAATTGCATTTGCAATGGGAATCTCTTCAGTTTTAACAAGTTATTATTTAGACATACAATTAATAATGGTTTTTCAACGTATGATTTCAGGTTTAAGAACCTTTACTTTTTTAGCTGTACCATTCTTTATTTTAGTTGGTCTAATAATGGGTAATTCGGGTATATCTGAAAAAATCATAAAATTTGCGAGTATCTTTATTGGTAGAATAAAAGGTGGACTGGCAATGGTTAATGTATTAGCTAGTATGCTCTTTGGAGGTATTTCTGGCTCTTCTTCTGCTGATGTTTCTTCAATTGGAGCTCTTTTAATTCCTTTAATGCAGGAAGAAGGATATGATGATGATTTCTCTGTAGCTGTTACTACTACCTCTTCAGTTCAAGGGGTTATTATACCACCCAGTCAAAACATCATATATTATTCCTTAGCAGCAGGTGGTTTATCTGTTGGAAGACTTTTTATAGCTGGATATATACCAGGTATTACTTTGGGAATATTTTTAATGGCTTTATGTTATATTCTTGCTCGAAAAAGAAATTATCCAACAGGACAGGGAGTTGCTTTAAAAGAGGTTCCAAAGGTAGTCTTTGATTCAATGCTGGGACTCTTTACAATAATTATTATAATTGGTGGAATAGTTGCTGGAGTATTTACTGCAACAGAGTCTGCTGCAGTTGCTGTAGTTTATGTATTATTTTTATCTATTTTTGTATATAAGTCCCTAACATTAAAAGAGATTGTTAATATTTTTAACAAATCAATTGGGACCCTCTCAATGATTATTGCAATAATTAGTACTTCAAGTGCGTTTGCTTGGCTTTTATCATATTTGAGCGTTCCGCAATTATTACTAAATACGCTTTTAGGGATTACTGAAAATAAGGTAATTTTACTTTTATTAATTAACTTATTCTTACTTTTCTTAGGAATGATAATGGATATGGGAATAATTATCCTGGTTATAACTCCAATATTACTTCCAATAGTTGTCCAATTAGGAATGAATCCGATTCAATTTGGTATTATGATGATGTTAAACTTAGGGATAGGATTAAATACACCCCCAGTTGGGACATCCTTATATATTGGATGTGCAATAGCAGATATTAAAATTGAACAAACTTTAAAGATTTTAGTGCCATTTTACATAGTTATGGGAGCTGTATTATTATTAACTACTTTTTGGCCAGAGTTCACCTTATATTTGCCAAATTTAATTTTTTAAATTAACAATAATTTCTTAAGGAGGAAATTAAAATGAAGATAAACACTTATAAAGACAAGAAAACTACAAGTAAACATGCAGCAGAGAAAGCTAGAAAAATTTTAATTAAAGCAATTGAGGAAGATGGAGAAGCAGTTTTTATTATTGCAACTGGGAATTCTCAATTAGATTTTCTAGCAGAATTGGTTAAATTTAATGATATTGATTGGACTAAAACAAAACTTTATCATTTAGATGAATATGTTGGTATAGATGAGACACATAAAGCAAGTTTTAGAAAATATATTAAAGAAAATTTCATTTCTCATGTTGGCGATTTAAAAGAAGTGAATTTAATTAATGGAATGAATGATCCAGAACAAGAATGTGCTAAGCTTAATAAAAAGATAGCAGAAGAAGATAAAGTTCATGCTGCCTTTGTAGGAATAGGAGAAAATGGTCATTTAGCCTTTAATGAGCCACCTGCAGATTTTGAGGAGGAAGCGCCTTTTATTATAGTAGAATTGGATGATATATCCAGGAAACAGCAGGTTAAAGAAGGTTGGTTTAAAACAATAGAGGATGTACCCAAAAATGCTATTACAATGACAGTTAAACAGATTATGAAGTCAGAAAATATTATCTGTACTGTTCCAGGAGCCAGAAAAGCTAAAGCAGTTAAAAATTGCTTAGGTAATGAAAAAGTTACTCCAGATTGTCCATCTTCAATTTTAAAAAGACATTATAAAACATCGGTATTTTTAGATGAGGAATCAGCCCAATTATTATAAATTTCAAATAGGATGCTTAATAAATTATCTATCCTCTCCTGTGAGCGCTTAACGGGAGAGGATTTTTTACTAACCTACATACTCCTTCACCCGCTGATATATCTCTTCGGCTCGCTCATTCTGTTCCATCGAATCATAAATAACCTCCAGATATCCCCGCTCCTTAATGATCTCAATTGTCTCTTTGAAATTAATATCATAGATCCAGCCGAGCTGCATTACTTTTAAATCATTGATTGTCTCCAGCTTATCATAGTTAATTGACTCTCGCTTTAATACCTTTTCATAAATTTCATCCTGAATCTCCGGCTCAGTCGATAGTTTGATCACATAATCTTTCTGGCTGCGGGTTTTGTATCTTTCCACAAAAATATTAAAAATATCCAGTTTGTCGGCATCTCTGATCAGTCGAGCAAAAAACAATTCCTGATCACTGGCAAATAGTTCCGGACTCAGGTCAGCTTTATTATGCTGCTCAACAGCCTTGAAAATTATATTCTGCTTACTTTCAGCTAAAGAGTCAGTTAAACTGCTTTCTTTAATTACTTCAACTCCAAGCTGACCGTGATCCTCTGACTTATAATCGGAAAAAGTTTTATACTTTTTATACTGCTTAAAACGGCCGATATCATGGAGGAGAGCAATTATTCTGGCCAGATTTTCTTCCTCCTCAGTTACTGTCATGCCGCTAATGATCTCTTCCATATTTTTAACCACTCTTT
>Ga0247721_100223_pt1 | contig 21969 bp, 21 predicted proteins | sample MSEWel2017_08_16_FD_189089 | JGI IMG/M metagenome (GOLD analysis project Ga0247721, IMG submission 189089) | Subsurface sediment microbial communities from gas well in West Virginia, United States - MSEEL Well Study Marcellus 3H_2017_08_16 | ecosystem: Environmental > Terrestrial > Deep...
TCCTTTTTAAAGTGTCATCTATGGCTATATCTTCCTTCAGGCTTCTTGCTATTTCTGTTAAGTTGCAGCTTTTTGAGGCTAATACTCCGGTTACTATTTCCAACATATACTTATGAAGGGGTTTTTTTACACTTACATTATCCTCTGCAATCGATGATGCAACACTCACAATTTTTTTCTTCACATTTTGCCTTATTTCACCTATCATGAACTGTCTCCTTTTTCTTTTTTGTTAGTGCTTTACAGTAAATTCACTATACAGGAAAAAGGAGGCCTATTCAATCACTTATCGTCCTTTTTTGCCTTTCTTTACAAATACTTATCAAATATCATTTTGGAAAAATGGGAGGGCGCCAACATGATCCCCGACAAGAGATAAAATCTTATCAATTTTAAATGTCACAAGATGGAGCTTTTCTTCATCCAGAATCTTTTCCACTGGTGAATTTCGCCGCCGGTATTTCTCCACAACAGCAGGATCTACACTATCTTTTATAAATGTCATATACATCCTTACCCCGTCAAACACTTCATTGTCTGAAACATACAAATAATTAGCATAAGTATTCTCGTTTATATTCGCATACGTTTTCCTCTCCCTCATAACAAAAACAGCATTACCATTTTCTATATGTGGTCTGGCATACAAAGCCGTATTAACCTGTCCTCTTCCGTCCGCAGTTGCCAGAATTCCAATGCCTTTACCTTTTTCAAAATATTGTTCCAATTTCATAAGCCACCTCGCATTTAAATTGATTTTCTATTATTTCTCAAAAAGATACAGATATTTACCATATCCTTCTTCCTGCATGTGTGATTTTGGTATAAATGTTAAAGATGCGGAATTTATACAGTACCTAAAGCCTGTTGGTTCCGGCCCGTCTTGAAACAGATGGCCCAGGTGAGAATCTGCATATCTGCTCCTAACCTCTGTTCTTTTCATCAGGAAGCTTTTATCCTCCTTTGTAACAATAAATTGCTCGGAAACAGGTCGGGTAAAGCTCGGCCAGCCTGTTCCTGAATTAAACTTATCTCTGGAGATGAAAAGAGGCTCACCTGACACAACATCCACATAAATGCCCTCTTCCTTATTGTTCCAGTGCTCATTGTCAAAAGGCTTCTCGGTAGCATCCTTTTGGGTAACAGCATACTGAATGCCGGTCAATTTCTTTGTAAGCTCACTATCTGCAGGCTTGCTGTAATTTTTATGCTTTTCTTCAAAGATGTTCTCTTTACCACGCCAAAGTCTGTTCAAGAATTCATCTCTGCCTGAAGCCGCTCTGTAAAACTTATATTGGTTAACTCTTTTTCTGAAATAGTCCTGGTGGTATTCTTCAGCCTTATAAAATTCTGCAGCAGGCAGAATTTCAGTAACAACAGGGTCACTGAACTTTCCGCTCTCAGCTAAAACCTCTCTAGATTTCAGAGCTGATTCTTTTTGCTCTTCATTGTGATAAAATACTGCAGTTTTATACTGACTGCCCTTATCCACGAACTGACCAGCAGGATCTGTTGGATCTATATTTTTCCAGAAATCTTCAAGAAGAGTTTCATAGGAAATTACCAATGGGTTATAGACAATCTGCACAGCCTCTAAATGACCGGTCTTGCCGGTACAAACCTCTTCATATGTTGGATTTTCCGTCTTCCCGCCGGTATAACCGGAGATAACATTCTTTACTCCATCAAGTTGCTTGAAAAGTGACTCCATACACCAGAAACATCCTCCGGCAAAAGTCGCTTTTTCATAACTACTACCGCCACCTTCCGAAACCAACGGAAATTTTGTCTGCATAAATTCAGGAAGTAATATATATTTTATTTTCACAGTACACCTCATAAATAACCTTAAATTAAAATAATAATAAAAACACAAATTTAAAGTGATTTATGAATTTTTTTAATGAAAAAAATAATTATTTTTGATAGTATCTCATATGCTTGAGATAATGCTGTTTTTAATAGGGATAATTTCCGGTTTTGTTAATATACTGGCCGGCGGCGGCTCATTCCTCACTATTCCCATACTGATATTTATGGGACTCCCCCCTACTGTTGCCAACGGTACCAACAGACTGGGAATCTTTGCACAGAGTCTTATAGGAGCAGTCAAATTTAAGCAGTACGGTGTCTTCCCTGCAAAATTCGCACTGATTGTTTCAATTCCGGCAATCGCAGGAAGCATAATAGGCAGCTATCTGGCAACTGTTATAAGCGATGAAGCATTCAAAAATTATCTCGTTTTTTTTATGGTAGCCATTACTCTCATTACCCTTTTTAACCCTGTGGGAAAACTTAAACAAAAAGATATCGCACTTTCACGCGGCAAATGGATATTCAGCATAATCGCTTTTTTCTTTGTAGGTATCTACGGAGGCTTTATACAGGCAGGTGTCGGATTTCTTATTCTGGCTGCTATAATTGTTACCGGCTACGATCTTGTAGCAGGTAATGCCGTCAAGACATTCGTCATTCTGATTTTTACTATTTTTGCCCTTGCAATATTTTTCATCCAGGGCAAAGTCGATATCTATTTGGGCTTAATCTTAAGTATCGGCAATATGATAGGCGCAATAGCCGGTACAAAGGTAACAGTCTTAAAAGGAAATAATTTTATCAGATGGTTTGTGGTTGCCTGCGTCTTGGTTTTCGCAATAAAGCTGATCTTTTTCTAAGTATATTTGTATATAAATTACTAAAAAATCGCCTGCATAACCAGTCTCTCAAACTCTTGATGTCCTTCTATTTTAACTTTTTGTTTCCCATCTATTACAGCAACCGGCGGATTTATTATTCCGTAACTCTCCGGAATAAGATCATTTTCGGTGTCTCTTAGAACAACATCCACCTTATCATCAAATTTTTCCTTAAGTCTCTCGGCAAGCTTCTGTGTTTCACTATCAACATCACTGTTATAAAAAATTTCCAGTTTTATCATCAATCCCTCCTTTCTTAATTATATATAACAACAATAGGAAGATAATTCAACGGTATTTGCAACTTATAAACAAAAACATTCCGGGACTTCCGGGAAATATTAGAAAAGTAACAGAGAGCGGGACTTTATCCCGCTTCAATCTTATTTTCAGTTTACGCAAACAGGCAATCAGGTATCTATGGTTGTACCCAATATCTCCAGAAACTTTCTCATCCATTCTGGGTGTGCAGGCCATGCTGGAGCAGTAACAAGCTTGCCATCCACTACAGCGTTCGAAAAAGTATCATTGGCATCCACCCATTTGCCACCACTTTTCTCAACCTCAGGCTTCACTGCAGGATAGGCTGTACAGCTTTTTCCTTCAAGGATTCCCGCAGCCGATAATATCTGCTGACCATGGCAAATGGATGCGATGGGTTTATCTGACGAATTAAACTCTCTCACCAGTTTCAGCACGTCTTCATTTAATCTCAAATACTCCGGAGCTCTGCCGCCCGGGACAACAAGTGCATCGTAGTTATCCGTTTTTACCTTTTCAAAATTTGCAGTAATCATAAAATTGTGACCTCTCTTTTCCGTATACGTCTGATCTCCTTCAAAATCGTGAATTGCCGTTTTTACAACATCACCTTTTTTCTTACCCGGGCATACGGTATCCACTTGGTGCCCTGCTGTTAATAAAATCTGAAATGGTGACATAGCCTCGTAATCCTCAACAAAATCACCAACCAACATCAAAATTCTCTTTCCAGCCATATTTGCCTCCCACACATTAAGATTTATATTTATTAATCTAAAGATTCAAAGATCTTAATCAACAAAAAATATTATATAATTCGTATAAACTTGTAGCTAAACTTACAGAAAAATGAAGTGACCCCAATTAAAATTAAATTTGTACAAAAAGCTTTTTTCTGATATAAATCTTTCTTTATTAATCCTGAGCAGGAGTTCCAAAAATGAATCATGACACAGTTTATCTGGACGAAAAATTGAATAAGGAGAACTCGTCCGAATTCAAAAGGAAAATACTGGATTCAATAGAGGAAAACGAAATCACCTTTATTTCCTTTAAAAATGTCATTTACATAGATAAGGAAGGGTTAACGATTCTTATAGAGATACTGGAATACAGCAAAAAACAAAGCAGGGAATTGTGGCTTTGCGAGCTTAAACCTGAAATATTGGAAATCATGACCTTCACAAACCTTAATAATCTATTTAAAATAAATAACAATCCCTATAAGTCTCCGGAGTAAACAATGTCTTACCGAATTATCAGAGAAAACGGTATTGTCAAAATTATGATGTCTGACTCCCTTTCAGTAAATGATCTTGAAAAGATGCAGAATGAATTGGAGCTTTTTGAAGAAATAACTCTTGTAAAACTGGATCTAAGAAACTGTTCATATATTCAGAGTAATGTTGTCTCAGAAATCATTGATTTAAAAAAGGAGCTCAGCAGAAAAAATGCCAGACTCGTACTGACAAACGTTCATGAAGCAGTCATGCAGCTTATGGAGATCAGTAATTTAATAAATTTCATTGATATTGAAAAAGATTTCTCTTCTTATTCTGTTAACGAACTGATCGAGTTCTTTCTTGATCCCGAGAATTGTGACTCCGCCTCTGACTACATAGCTAAAAATTACAATGAAACTTTTAAACAAAAAATGACAGAACTTTTGTACAATACAGATCCAATCCTAAAAGAGTATGCTATATTAACAGTAGGCAAGGCTTTCGACAGAAGTCTACTACCAACAATAAGAGAAAATCTCGACGACGATGTTGGCAATGTAAATAAAGCTGCCATTCTGACTCTCGGATGGCTGTATGATGTTGAATCGAAAGATAGAATATACCCATTTCTGAAGAGTCCTTTTATAGATGTAGCCGAATCGGCTGCAGCTACAATAGCTTTATTAAGCGATGAAAATGATTCAACCCGACTAAAAGAATACTTAAAAACCCCGGATGACCGGCTAAAGCGAATCACTATCCGCGCTTTAAGTCTTATAAATGATGATAAAAGCTATGGATACCTGAAAGATATGCTGACAAACGGAACTAACGAATTCATCAAAATCGTATTGACCAAGGCCATTTCCTTTTACAACTATCCGGAAACAGCTGACATCCTGTTAGGACTTTTAAGAGACGAATCTTTGAAAGTAAGAGAAGAAGCTGCATCCGCTCTTATCAGAATTAAAGCCAAAGATAAAATCAACAAGATTCTAATGATGATACAGAAAGAAAACGGATGGTTTGCTTATTATGCAACCAAAGCTATAGGCGGCATCTGTGACAGTGAAACGTGCACCAATTTTCTCGTTAATGCTTACGATAAGGCCTCGGGGAATGTCAAAATCGCAATAATTCAGGCTGTGGGAAACATCGGTGTGGATTGTTCCGATTTTCTCTCTAATCATCTCGGAGATGAAAATGAGGATATACGTAGAGAAGCTTTGGTATCACTTTCCAAGTTAAATCAAAACAGAGCGACTCCTGCCGCTAAAGATATATTGCTAAATGACAGTAACCCTGAAGTTCGGCTGAAAGCCGCTGAAATATTGATTGAGGCAAAACCTTCCGGTTACAGAAGATTTCTTGAAAAAACATATAAGCGTGAAACCAGCGAAAAAGTTAAAGAAAAAATCCTGGATGCTATAGAAAAATTATGAGCCACTGAATCATTCAGAAAAAACAGCAAAAATGCCGTAACGCGTGATAGGTAGTACTTAGTATTAAATACTAAGTTTTAAGTGCTAAGAACAAATGAATAAACCCACTTCTCAATTTCTCCACCTCCTTATTTCCCTACCTCACTATCTCCCCATTTCACTAATATACCATTAACAATTACACTAATTAACAGATTACTCAAGTCCCTGTTCCAACTAGTTTTGAAAAAAGAAAGAGAGAAGCATGTTTCATAATATACAGCTTCTCCCTTTTTGAATTTATAAGATATATTTACTCAGATCCTGATCCCGGACAACATCTTCCAGCTTTGAATCAACATAATCTGCATTGATTTCAATTTTGCTGTCCTTAACATCCGGGGCTTCAAAAGAAATATCTTCAAGCAGTCTTTCCAGTATCGTATGAAGTCTTCTCGCCCCGATATTTTCATTTGTCTTATTTACCTCTGTGGCAATCTCCGCCAGTTTTTCTATCCCGTCATCACAAAACACAACTTCCACATCATCGGCTCCCATCAGCGCCTGATACTGTTTTGTAAGAGCATTTTCAGGCTCTTTGAGAATTTTCACAAAATCAGACTTTGACAGTGAATCCAGCTCAACACGGATAGGAAATCTCCCCTGCAGCTCGGGAACCAGATCCGAAGGTTTTGAGATATGAAAAGCACCGGCAGCTATAAAAAGAATGTGATCCGTTTTCACCATTCCGTATTTCGTCATCACAGTGGAGCCCTCTATTATTGGAAGGAGATCCCTCTGGACACCTTCACGGGAAACATCGCCCCCTGTGTATCCTGAAGCACCGGAGGAAACTTTGTCAATTTCATCAAGAAATATAATACCTGATTGCTCCACTCGTTTCAGGGCATCACTCTTGACCTCATCCATATCGATAAGTCGGTTAACTTCCTGCTGCAGAATTATATTCCTTGCTTCTTTTATCTTAACCTTTCTTCTTTTCTTCTTTGAAGGAAACATATTTTTGAACATATCCTGGAGATTCGTCCCTAAATCTTCCATCCCTGCATTGGAAAGAATCTCCACTTGCGGGCCTGCTTCATCCACTTCAATTTCTACACTTCTCTCTTCAAGCTTCCCATCTCTCAGCAGCTTACGAAATTTTTCCCGCGTTTCCGAGTCATCATCCGCCTCAGCGTAACCTTTTGGCTTGGGAAGCAGCAAATCCAGCAGCTTATCTTCAGTATTTACTTCCGCTTTATCAAGGACATATTCCCTTTGTTCAGCTTTAACCATACTGATAGCGATCTCCACAAGATCTCTTATCATAGATTCCACATCTCTTCCCACATAACCTATCTCGGTAAATTTACTGGCCTCAACCTTAATAAACGGAGATTTGGTAAGTTTCGCCAAACGCCTTGCAATTTCAGTCTTACCTACACCTGTGGGGCCTATCATAATGATATTTTTGGGAGCAATTTCATCCTGTAGATTTTTTGAAAGCTGAAGACGTCTCCATCTGTTTCTAAGGGCAATAGAAACGGCCTTTTTGGCATTGGCCTGCCCCACAATATATTTATCCAGGATATTAACAATTTCCCTTGGCGTAATATTCTCCACTTTTTCCTCCAATTTATAAACTTTCAACACTGATACTATGATTAGTATATATACAAATATCTGCGGCTATCTCAAGAGATTTCCTGACAATCGTATCTGCATCGTAGTCGGTATTTTCAATTAAAGCAGTTGCAGCCGCCTGAGCATAAGCTCCTCCGGAACCTATTGCAGCCAGATTCTTAGCCGGGTCAACAACATCGCCGTTACCTGTAATTAAAAAAAGATTGTCTTTGTCAGCAACAATCATCATTGCCTCAAGGTTTCTCAAATATTTATCCGTTCGCCAGTTTTTCGCCAGCTCGACTGCAGCTCTGAGAAGCTGACCGCTGTACTCTTCAAGCTTTGTTTCAAAACGCTCCATAAGAGTAAAAGCATCCGCAGTTGATCCTGCAAAACCACATAAAACTTTTTTATGAAAAAGTTTTCTGACTTTCACAGCATTGTGCTTTAATACCGTGTGCCCGAATGTAACCTGTCCGTCAGCACCTATGGCAATATTACCGTCTTTATAAACGGCTAAAACTGTTGTCCCGTCAAACATTCTCATCTCCAATTTTTGAAATAGGGATTAATATATCACTAATACTATATTTTTCAAGAGATTACTAATTTTACGGAGTAAAGCCCGGCCTATGTATTTTACAGAAAAGAAAAGCTGTGTTAATATACTATTATACCTGAGTTAAGGGAGGGAATATGTCGACAAAACCGCTAACACATGAATCGCTGCACAACAGATGTGACCCGGAATCCTTTGACTTTAAAACAACAGAGGATTTGTCTACAATAAAAGATTTCATAGGGCAGGAGCGCGCAAAACGCTCTCTTGAAATGGGTACAGGGATTAAGCACAGAGGGTATAATATTTTTGTAATGGGTCGTGCAGGAACCGGCAGACACGTTTTAACAAAAGAATATTTGGAATCCATTACAAAAAAAGACGGTAAACCTTACGACTGGTGTTATGTAAATAATTTCAAAAATTCCCACAAACCTTATGCTATAAAACTTAAACCCGGAAAAGCTTACAACTTCAAAAAACATATGGATGATCTCATAAGTGCCTGCAAAAGAACATTAAATGAGGCTTTCGAAAGCAATGAATATCAGAATCAGCGCCGCGCTATCACAGAGCAGTTCAATAAAAAGAATGAAGAGCTGTACCGCCAGCTTGAATCCCAAGCCCGCTCGAAAAACATTGCAATGGTCCAAACGCCGCAGGGGATTGTGTTCGTTCCGATGAATAAAGACGGAAAAAATATGAGTCAGGAAGGATACCAGCAGCTTGATGACGCAACAAAAGACGATTTTTCCAAAAAGATCGTATATCTCCAGGAAGAACTTCAGGCTCTTATGCGGAAAACCGGCCAAATGAGAAAAGAGATGGATGAACAGATAAATGCTCTCAACAAAGATACCGCCAGGAATGTAATAGATCCTCTTTTAAAGCAGCTAAAAGAATATTTCTCCAATAATTCAAAAATACTAAAATATCTTGATGAAGTGGAAGAGGATATAGTGGAAAATTTTCAGGATTTTATTTATAAAAACTACAATCAGCAGGAGGAGAAACAAAATCCTTTTTCGGCATATTTCAAACCGAGCTTTAAACGGTATTCCGTAAATGTCCTTGTCTGCCATGAAAATGGTACAGAGCTGCCTATCATTTATGAACAAAACCCCACATATCAGAACCTTGTCGGAAGAATTGAACACACTTCGCAAATGGGCACACTGATGACAGACTTTACTCTGATCAAGCCAGGCTCCCTCCATTCAGCAAACGGTGGGTATCTTATCCTTGATGTCAGAAAGCTGCTTATGCAACCTTACGCATGGGAAGGTCTTAAAAGAGTTATCCGTTCCGAATCGATAAAAACTGAAAGTATACAGGAGCTATTAAGTCTGACCAGCACAGTTACACTCGAACCGGAAGAAATTCCGCTTAAACTGAAAGTTGTTTTGATTGGAGAAAGAATTTTTTACTACCTTTTGAGCCAGTATGACCCGGATTTTCTTGAACTTTTCAAGGTTGTCGCCGATTTTGAAGAAGAAATCGTAAGAACTGACGAAAATATGGGGCTTTATTCGAAACTCATAGCTTCAATTGTTTCAAACTGTGAACTGAAACCTCTGGACAGACACGCCGTTGCCAAAGTTATCGACGAAAGTTCAAGAAAGAGCGGTGATACAAAAAAACTCAGTATACATATGCAGAGCATTTCAGATTTACTCAAAGAAGCCGATTATTTCGCTGATATTGAAGGACGGGATGTTATAGGGGCACCGGATATTAAAAAGGCGGTTGATGAGCAGGAGTTCAGAGGCGGCAGAATTAAAGAAAGATTACATGAATCCATCAAAAGAGAAATTAAACTGATAAGTACAGAAGGTGAAAAAACAGGTCAGTTAAACGCTCTCACCGTTATGCAACTGGGGCAGCTTGCTTTCGGCAGCCCTGCTAAGATCACGGCCACGGTAAGAATCGGAGAAGGCAAAGTAATCGACATTGAGCGGGAAGTAAAATTCGGCGGCCCCATACATTCAAAAGGTGTACTGATACTTTCCGGTTTTTTAGGAGATAATTTCGGTAAAAAAATAAAACTCGGTCTGACGGCAAGTATTGTGTTTGAACAGTCGTACGGAGGAGTGGACGGTGACAGTGCCTCTCTTGCAGAATTGTGCGCCATACTCTCTGCCATATCCGAGAAACCCATAAAGCAAAACATCGCAATCACCGGCTCAGTAAACCAAAAAGGAGAAGTTCAGGCAATCGGCGGAGTAAATGAAAAAATCGAAGGATTCTTTAAGGTTTGCAAGGAGAAAGGACTGACAGGAAAACAGGGTGTAATTATACCAAAATCCAACATAGACCACCTGCTGCTTAACGATGAGGTTCTTGAAGCGGTGAAAGAGGGTAATTTTAGTATATATGCAGTTGAAAATGTCAGTGAGGCTCTGGAGCTTCTTACAGGCTATCCCCTCGGAGAGCGCAACACCAAAGGCAATTTTAAACGCGGCAGTCTCGGATACTTTATAGAAAAGAAAATCAGAGAATACAACGAGGCCGGTAAAACAAAAAAAACAAAACAGGAACAGCATAAAAAATAAAATTAAGATTTTGAAAAATTCATAAAAAAACAGCAGAAAATGCTGCAATGCGAAAAGCGTATTTATTAGTGTTAAGCACTAAGGATTAAGGTTCACGTTGTTAAAATGGTTGTTGGAGTCTATCCTATAAAATGTGCAGCTATTTCGCAAATGTTAAGAAAGTTAAAACAGCCAAACTTCATCAGGGTTCTTAAAACTAAGTACTCAAGTTTCGCACTTAGTTCGGTCATTGCGAAACCCTGTGAAAACAGGGTTGTGGCAATCTCAAAATATGAAAGGCAAGGAGATTGCTTCGTCCCTTTCGCTCCTCGCAAAGACTTGCAGAAGGTGCAAGTGCGAAACTTAAGTTAGTACTTAATGCTTAATACTAAGTCAAGCCCGTGCAGGATACACGAGCTTGATTTTAGTCTCTTTTTCAGGATTTCAAACTTTTTGACATCATTTCTGATAATTTTTTCACAAAACCCGAAGGGTTTTCCGGTTTTTCTCCCTCCACAACAAGACTCAGGTTATACAATAAATCTGTATAATCACTGACTGTGCCGCTCTGCGGATCAGTTTCATATATTTCCTTCAGCTGTTTTACAACAGGATGTTCCGCATTTATCTCCAGAGTCTTTTCCTGAGAAGGAACTTCCTGCCCCATGGATTCCAAAAGTTTTTTCATTGCAGGGTCCATAGCATTTTCATCAACCACAAGACACGCAGGGGAATCTTTCAGTCTGTTGGAAATCTTCACATCTTTAACTTTGTCTTTAAGATGGTCTTTTATACCATCGAGAAATCCTTTCAGCTCTTTCTCTCTGTTTTCCGTTTCCTTTTTTTCTTCCTCATCCAGACTTATGTCACCTTTTAAAACGGATTTCATTTTTTTACCCTTGTACTCTCCGAGGGTACCCATAATCATGTCATCAATTTCATCGGTAAAAAATATGACCTCAACATCCTTTTCCTTAAAACGCTCCAGATATGGTGAATTTTTTATTTCATCTACACTGTCGCCACAAATATAATAAATCTCCTCCTGATTTTCTTTCATATTTTCTATATATTTGTCGAAATCTATTTTTTCATTTGCAACCGTTTTGGTCGTATGAAACGTTATTAAGCCGGCTATTTCCTCTTTTCTGCTGAAATCGTAATGTATTCCTTCTTTAAGAATCTTGCCGAATTCTTTAGCAAATTTTTCATATTTTTCACTATCGTTTTCTTTGATTTTCTTTAATGTTTCCAGAACCTTCTTAGTAATGTTTTTCTTTATCACTTCCACTTTTCTGTTATTTTGCAGTATTTCCCGGGAAATATTAAGCGGCAGGTCAGAGGAGTCCACAACACCTTTGACAAATCTGAGATACGGAGGCATCAGCTCCTCACAATGATCCATAATCTGAACTTTTTTTACATACAATGCCGGGCCAAACTTGAAATCTTTGTAAAAAATATCAAATGGTGCATGAGAGGGGATATAAAGAAGAGCGGAAAATTCCTGGGTCCCTTCTGCTTTGAAGTGTATAGTTTCCAGCGGGTCGGTAAAATCGTGGGAAATATGTTTGTAAAACTCATTATATTCGTTTTCTGTTATTTCCGATTTATCCTTTAGCCATAAAGCTTCCATAGAGTTCAGCGTTTCCTCTTCAACGGACTTATTACCGTCTTTATCCTCTTTTTCAACATCCATGGTTATCGGGTATTCGATGTAGTCGGAATATTTTTTTACAATTTCTTTTATCCGCCATTCATCCAGAAATTCCTTTTCATCTTCTTTAAGAGTAACTGTAACATCTGTTCCAAAATTTTCCTTATCGGCATCATCCACAGTAAATGTACCGTCGGCAGCAGACTCCCACTTCACTCCTTTTTTCTCGCCGACTTTCTTGGAAGTCACTGTAATTTTATCAGCAACCATAAATGCCGAATAAAAACCAACTCCGAATTGGCCGATCAATTCCGGCTGTTCTTTTATCTGACCGGATTTAACAGCATTGATAAATTCCTTTGTACCCGAATGGGCTATTGTACCCAAAGATTTGACAGCTTCATCCCTGCTCAAGCCAATACCGTTGTCGGAAATAGTAACAGTGCTTTTTTCCTTGTCCGGTATAATTTTTATTTTCCATTCCGTACCGGCTAGATTGTTGGACTTATCGGTGATTGAAAGATATTTGGCCTTATCGATGGCATCCGATGCATTGGATATCAATTCCCTCAAAAATACCTCTTTATGCGTATATAAAGAATTGATCACAAGATTTAAAAGTTCCCTAACTTCTGCCTGAAACTGAACAGTTTCCGCCATTTTACACCTCCGTAATATTAATTATTTTAGGTGAAATAATTTATACATTTAATATAAAATTTCAACAGTAAAAGCTTTAATGCGTAAAGCGTAACGCGTTATGTGTGTGAGGTTGGTTCAATGTTAATAAAAGTGGAAGCAAATAGTTATTTATTGTTATTCTTTGTTATTCATTGGGAAAAAACTGCCCTGCTTGCCCTGTTAAATATAAAAAAAATTTATACCGGGTGAAATCTTTATCCAACCGAATCCAGAGCTTATTTAGTAGGGGCAGAGCCCATTTCACCGGGGTTGGAATAACCAAAATTGATGAAGATACTAAAACTTAGCACTTAATACTATTTCTCAACTTCACTACCTCCCCATCTCACCATCTCACCATCTCCCTACTTCACTATCTCCCCAATAAATTGCCATAGCTCATAAAAAAATGGGAAGGTGGCATTTAAAATGCTTGTCTTATAAAACCACCGCCAGCAACCAAATCTCCATCGTAAAGTACCGCTACCTGCCCCGGTGCAGGGGCCGACTGTTTTTCATCGAAAAGCACAGCCGCTTCATTATTAGGAAGGATTTCCACTGTACACGGAGCACTTTTCATCCTGTATCTGAGTTTGATTTCGGATTTGAAAAATTTCCTGTCCGTAATTATATTGCATTCCTCTAACTTCACACCTTTAAAGTACGTTTCCTCTTTGGAACCAAGATATATATCGTTTGTATCAGGGTTAATTTCAACGACATATAAAGGCTTGTGAAATCCCGTTTTGAGACCTTTCCTCTGACCCACAGTATACAATTCTATCCCTTTATGCTCTTTGAGCACTTCACCTTTGTAAATAAAATTTCCTTTTTTCAATTTATCAGATGATATTTTTTTACTCAGATATTCTCCGTAATCCTCCCCCTCAAGAAAACAGATATCCTGGCTGTCTTTCTTGGAAGAAACTTCAAGACCGAGCTCTTCAGCTATTTTTCTTACCTGATACTTACTTGCAAATTCCCCTAAAGGAAACTCCGTTAAACCTATATAAAATTCATCCAGCAAGCTCAAATAATACGATTGGTCTTTCTTTAAATTTTCAGCTTTTGCAATAAACCAATGGCCGTTTTTAAAGGCTTTACGAGCATAATGCCCAGTCACAATTTTATTGGCCTTATGTTTTTGCATCTGCTCAAAAAGATATTTGAACTTCGCATATTCATTGCAGTAGCAGCAGGGATTAGGTGTCTTTCCTTTCCTGTATGTATTTATAGAATATGAGATCACCTCATCTCTGAAAAAATCCGTATAATCTTCAAAATACCACGGTATATTAAGCTTTGCAGCTATTTTACCCGCATCCTTCAGATACTTTTCCTGGCCTTCAAACATTTTAAGCGTTAAGCCGATAACATCAAACCCTTCTTCCTTTAGAAGGTGAGCGGTTACTGTACTGTCAACACCTCCGCTCATAGCCACTAAAACTTTTTCAGACAAATTGCCCTCCATGATTGACTTATAGAGCATTTTGAATATATTTTCTACCTGTATGAAAGTCAATGCAGGAGTTTATGCTGAGATCCCATGATTTATAATGATGTAAGAAAAAAGGTAAACGAATTTATAATCAGATGTGCAGAATCGGAGGAATTGGCAAGAAGCCTTCTCGAAAAATTTTTAAGGGAAAATAATTTCGGCTCTTCACTCAGACGCGAAATTACGGATTATTTTTACTGCGGGATCAGATTTTACGGACTTTTCAGGAAAGATATGGATGATTTCAGTTGTGAAAAAGCTTATGACATTTTAGAAAGTGAAAATATAAACTGCCCTGCTACTCTGTCTGAAATATCAGGCTTTAATTTTAATTTTGCTGAAACTGTTTTGAAAAATGTAAACGATATACGTCCGTTTTTTTACCGGGCACCAATGAGTATTAGAGTGAACTCTTTAAAGACTACGAGGGATTTTTTGTTGGATAAATTCTCGGAAAAATACAATGTTTCCCCCACTAACGTCAGCCCTTTCGGAATAACATTTAATCAGCATATAAATGTCAGGCAATTCAATGAATTTAAAAAAGGCTACTTTGAAATACAGGATGAAGCCAGTCAGCTTATTCCACTGCTTCTGGATATAAAACCGGGCGAAAAAATTCTCGACTTTTGCGCCGGAACAGGTGGAAAAGCTCTGGGAATTTCTGCTGTAACTTTCAACACTGCGGATATTTATGTACACGATATAAATGAAAACAGAATAAAAAAAGCCGTAAACAGATCAAAGAAAACCGGCACTAAATTTAAAAAATTAAAAGAGGGGCAGTATAAATTTTTCGACAAAGTACTGGTGGATACCCCCTGTTCAGGTATTGGATCTATACGGCGGGATGCCGATTTGCCCATGAGGCTGGATAACAATAAACTTGAAAAATATACACAATTACAGAAAGATGTATTCAACGAAGCATTATCTTACGTAAAACCAGGTGGTTTAATAGCATATGTAACATGCAGTTTTCTTGAACGGGAAAATGAGAAACAAGTGAGTACATTCCTGGACAATAACCACCGGTTTGAATTAGTACAGGCCTGTAATGTACTTGATAAAAATATATCCAATAAACTGCATCTCGGTGAATTTTTCAAGACATCCCCTGTCTATTATGGTATGGATGCTCTCTTCGGGGCTGTTTTCAGGGTTTTGTAAATGTAGCTACAGTCATAAAGCTTTCATTTTTAAAAAATTTGCCGTAATCAAAATCTCCGTTAAAACTAACAAAGGATGAGCCCGTTCTGCTTGAGGCTCTGATAAAATCTTCATAAAATACAGGCACCAAATTCACTTCAGAGGTCTGCTTTTTGTTAGCTTTTTTGTCAGTCAAAACACCTTTGAATACAACCCGTTCGTCGTCGGTATATTCATAATATCGCTCGAACTTAACATTAGGTGTTTCAATAGGATCCAATTCTTTGATACCGTTAGCACAAATTCTGTCATAATTTACCGTTTGAACCACCAAACTGCCTTTGGGTTTTAGTAAAGAGAAAGCGCTAAAAAGTATCTTGTGAACTTCATTCCTGTCAACAGAATGAGCAAGTGTATTACCAATACAAAATACGGTTTCAAAAGACTCTTTTTTAAAGGGAAGTTTATGCATGTCACCGATTACCATTTCGTAGGGATCATTCATAAATATTTTACTGTACTCGAGCCCTGTAGCTTTGAATCCGTCCTTTTGAAAACTTTTCACATATTTACCTGTTGCAGAACCTATCTCAAGCAGATGAGCATTTTCAGGTACATGATCCTTTATAAAGCTATAGGTGGAATTACTGAAAGGGAAGATTTCGTCATAATAATTATTTAACATTTCATAAAATTCCATTATTACCTCCGATAATATCTTACTCGTACAGCTGAAAAGTTTCAACCCTTATCTTGGATAACGCCATCCCGTTAGTAAATAAGGTTTTGTTTAAGTGAAAATTTTGAAAGTTTGCCAGATCTGGACAAAAGATAATATATGGTATAAAGTTGTTTAAAAGGAGAACGTTATGACAAAAACAGTTTTAATCACAGGGGCAACTTCCGGTTTCGGTTCTGCGTGTGCAAAAATATTCTCCCGCAACAAATGGAATGTAGTTTTAACCGGCAGAAGAAAAGAGAGACTTTACAGCCTGGAAAAAGAACTTGGCGAAATTACAGATATTTACACTGCAAAACTTGATGTGAGAAACAAAGAAGATGTAGAAAATTTAATAAAAAATTTACCCGAAACATTTGGGAATATTGATGTTCTTGTTAATAATGCAGGGCTTGCTTTAGGTTTGGAATCTGCAGATGAAGCAAATTTAGACGACTGGGATGTTATGGTGGATACAAATATAAAGGGGCTGTTATATTGTACAAAGAGTGTTCTTGATACAATGGTAAAGAAAAACAGAGGTCATATTGTCAATGTAGGTTCCACAGCCGGGAACTGGCCGTATCCGGGAGGCAATGTCTATGGTGCAACAAAATCTTTTGTCCAGCAGTTTTCAAGGAATCTGAGAGCTGATTTACTGGGAACAAATATCAAGGTTACAAACATTGAACCCGGAATGGCTGAGACGGAATTCTCCTTAGTCAGATTTAAAGGTGATAGCAAAAAGGCCGAAAAAGTTTATGAAAATGCCGACGTATTGCAGCCGGAAGATATCGCTGAAATAATTTATTGGGTCATAAATACCCCTGATAGGGTCAATATTAACACTTTGGAAGTAATGGCGACATGTCAAGCTTGGGGTCCTTTGCAATTACATCGCAATTGAAAGAAAAAAAGCAAAACAGTCCGGTTAAAAAACCGGACTAAAATAAATAAGGGATACCGATAAAAATTAGAAAACTTAGCAGTCACCGTTGCCGATGCAAAGATTATCCTTATTCATCTCGAAAACTCTCTGTCCTACACCGTCAACTTTCATAAACTCTTTTATATTGTCGAAAGGCTTTTTTTCTCGGTAGTCTATTATAGACTGTGCCTTTGCATCGCCAATATATTCCAGCGAAGAAAGTTCCTTTTTGGATGCACTATTGAGATTTACTTTTGCAAAAGCAAGAGTAAATACCATAAGCAACATTAAGATAGTAAAAATTATCTTTTTCATAAAATCCTCCTTACAAAAATTGAGAAATGTTATAAATGAAGAATCGGCACCCTATATATAAAGTTATAAAATTGTACCATACTATATTTATTTTTCAACATTTTGTGAAAAATTTTTGTTTTCTGCTTACTTCAATGAACAAAAAAGCTTGAACAGAGCTAAAAATAAAAGTAATTTGAACAAAAAGGGGTGTTTTAATGGTTTATAAAGAAAAGGTCAAAGCAGCCGCTGATGTAATCAAAAATTCTGAAGCAATAGTGGTGACTGCAGGTGCCGGAATGGGTGTTGACTCAGGCTTGCCTGATTTTAGGGGTAACCGGGGATTCTGGAAAGCCTATCCTCCTTATGAGCGTCTGGGACTTAGCTTTATAGAGGCCGCTAATCCTGCTCATTTCGAAAGAGACCCCGAATTCGGATGGGGTTTTTACGGCCACAGGCTGGAAATGTACAGAAAAACAAATCCCCATAACGGATTTTATTTAATATTAGACTGGATAAAACAATTCGGAATGGATTATTTCGTGGTAACTTCCAATGTTGACGGACACTTTCAAAAAGCGGGTTTTGCAGAAGAGAAAATATATGAAATTCACGGTTCCATCCATTATCTTCAATGTCTTAATGCCTGCACATCGAATATTTGGCAAAATAATGAGCAGGTCGACGTTGACACTGAAACCATGAAGGCAAAAAATGTTCCTAAATGCAATAACTGCGGAACTGTCGCCAGACCCAATATTTTAATGTTTGGCGATTTTTCATGGCTGCCTTACAGAATTCATGAGCAGTCAAACCACTTTGATGACTTCCTGAGCAGTTTGAACAATAAAAATATAGCAGTAATAGAGATAGGTGCAGGCACTGCTATACCTTCAATAAGACACACCAGTGAGCGCATACACAGAAGTTTAAATGCTGACATCATAAGAATAAACCCCAGAGAACCTGAAATCAGAAAGCCAAATATAGGAATCGCCGAAGGCTCTTTAAAAACTCTTTCTGACATTGACGAGGTTTTAAATGATTAGATTATTAATACTTATACTAATCCCCACATCTCTTTACGCCGCACAAAATAATTATTTAGAGTTAGGGGCAGCATATTTGTATCAAAAAGATAACCTGGCGGTTGACAGCAAAAACGAAGTAATACACAGCTATTCCGAACCTGATGAAGGATTTGACAAGTATATTCCCGTAGTGCGTTTTAACTATTCCCAGTATAAAAACGGCAGCGGCTTTTACATCAGCTCACCTTCCCTAAATTCTTCCGGAGGAGGTTTCCAGATTGGCTTAAACAATCCGGATATATTAAACACTGAAGCTTCTGTTTATCTATCTTACCGGCTGCCGAAAAAAGTATGGGAAAACCCTTTTCTCCTGAACAAAGAGCGTTCAACCACTTATAAAGATAGTTATGGTTTCGGACTGAACCTTAAAAATATTTCGGCTACACGTTTTTCATACAAATTCAAAATTATGTCTGAAAACGTTCGTGATGATGTTATTGGAAGCAATTACGGGAAGCTGCAAAGAGACGGATATATAGTCAGTCAGGAAATATCCAAAAAAATTCGCATGAGCAACAAAATGTTTCTCAGCGTAGGAATAACTTACAAAAAGGGGGAGTACGAAGGTGAGGCCAATTCATATAACGAACCCGGAATTAAGGCATCATGGGCATACTTGTCGCTCAATGGATATTCAGCAAGAATAATATATTCACTCAGCTATGCAAAATATGACGAAGAGCACCCGTTGTTCGACAAAACAAGGAAAGATATAAATGAAAAAACTTTTTTTGTTTTAAGAAAAAATAATATATTAAACCTAAAAAATGTTTTTGCTTCCGCCTATATAGGACTTGGAGGAACGTTTTCCAACATAGATTTTTACGAGAATAGGTTCGCTTTTACTGGAATAAGCGCAGGATACTCCTTCTAAAGAGAGTGTTTATTCGGGACCATTAAATAATGTACTTCACAAGTTTCCCGAATTGGGATTTTAGTAATTTGTTTAGGAGTACAAAGGTGAATTGGTAAAATAGTGAGATAGAGAAGTTGTGAAATGGTCTTATTTGTTCTTTCTTAGTACTTAGCACTTACTTAATCGCATCGCAGTATTCTTCGCAACACTTTCTGATTTATTCAAAAGTCTTTATTAGAAATAAAGTAAAGAAGGGCAGACGGATCCGCCCGTTTTATTGGTTTTTGTTCGTGCCGGCGGCACATTTACTGCATGCATCTGCAGTACTTTTATTTTCCGATTTGCTATTCTCGCTATTACTGTTTGTACAGGTATTCTTTCCTTTGTAATCTGTAACATACCATCCAGAGCCTTTAAGCTGGAAATTGGACATAGATATAATCCTTTTGGCAACGCCACCGCACTTGGAACATTTTCTTATTTCACTTTTTGAGTTAATGCTTTCAAACAACTCAAATATATCAGAACATTTTTCACACTGGTATTCATATATCGGCATATCTACCCCCAAATGCTATTATTTTTTAAAGAAATAATATGTTAAACATTTAGAAAAAATCAAGCAAAATATTTTTTTGGCGCCCTCCCATTTTTTAAGAGCTATGGCAATAGAAGGATTTTCACTCATATGTGAGATCGGAACTCGTAACTACTGCCAGTAACCGCCTACCCCCTCCTCTCATAATTGATTTTGATAGCAAATACTTACTAAGTTTAAAAGTTTATTCACAGGGTGTGATCGCTAACTGGCAGTACGTTTCTCAAACATCGATCTCTTCATTCGTGAAAATCCTTCTATCAATCTAACATATTGTCAAACTTTATAAATGTGTAGTTTTTGGGAGGGTGGCAAAAATATTTTTCACATAAATTTATATCTGTTTCCACAAACATCTAAAAGTACTCCACACTTGCAAAGGCTTTACTTTATTGTTATATTATCACACTTAATGAGAACGGAGGTACAAATGAGTTCAACAGTTTATCATATCGGTCCTCATTCAAAATCATTCACTTACGAAAATGGTCTGCAGGGAAAATTCGAGCAATTTTTAAAAAACTTTGAAATTGACAAATACATCGATAAGGATGATACAATACCTCTTAAAATACATCTGGGAGGTAAAGGCGCTTTTCGAACAATCAGGCCTCAGCTTGTACGACAGGTTGTTCAATCCGTAAAAAATATCCCGGCAAAGCCTTTTGTTACCGATTCGGTAAGAATACCCGCCTATGACTATTTAGAGGTTGCAAATGAAGCAGGCTATAATCATCTGACGCTGGATGCGCCGGTGGTCATCGCAGACGGAATGTACGGTAAGGATTCTCTGAAATCCCGGGCAGGAGAATTATTGGGGGATGTTTATGTTGCTTCGGCACTTTATGAAGCCAATTCAATGGTTGTTTTGACACACGTGAAGGGTCATATACAAGCTGTACTTGGAGGAGCAATAAAAAATATTTCAATGGGAGGGGTTTCCAATGAATCTCACCACGGAGACTGGCACGAAGGGCGTGGAAAGATGCACTTTCTTATGGGCGATATAATGGAATGGGACGAAGAAAAATGCACTCTCTGTCATGACTGTATGAAGATATGTCCTGCAGAATGCATTACATTTCCGGACAACATATATACGGTAGATAAAGACAAATGCTGGCGTTGTGGAAGATGTGCCCGTGTTTGCCCGGAAGATGCCATTCATGTACCGGTGACTCATGAAAAATTCATGAAAGCTGTTGCTGAAGGGGCAAATGCTGTTACATCCACTTTTAAGCCTAATCGTATCATATATATAAGTTTTTTAACGGAAATGCAACCTGAATGCGACTGCATGCCCATTGCTGAGAATCCGGTTGCTCAGGATCAGGGTATCCTCATATCGGATGATCCCGTTGCAATAGATACCGCAACACTCGATATATTAAGCAACGTAGAACCCCTCCCCGGATCAAGGGCTGAAGGTATAAAAAAGAAGGAAGGATGGGACATATTCAGCCTGTTACACCAAAAAGACGGAAGACTCCAGGTAATGGAGGCGGAAAAGGCTGGACTCGGAACTATGGATTATAAAATAGAAAAAATAGATTGAAATAAATATTAAGACCTATTGGGAAGGATTTTTTAAAAATTTCTCGAGTAACTCCACAGAGTTTTTTACACATTTTACGCAAACTGCTTCTTTCAACTCATTCTTATGAAAAAATTCTTTTCCTTCTTCCGTGTTTAAATCACACCCTAAAAGGTCATAACATCGCATGTGGCCGTTTTGTTTTGAAAATTCCTTGCTGAAATCCTGGATAATATCATATAACTGAGGCTTTTTGTGATTCTCCGACACATCAGCATATCCGTACTCTAACCCCAAAATCATAAATGCACCGCTTGCTGCACCGCATACATTCTGCATACCACCCATTCCTCCGCCAAAACCGGATGAGAGAAGCCGTAGTGTAACTTTATCAATTTCATAATCTTTAGCAAACACGGAGACAACAGATTGGGCACAATTAAAACCGTTACGAAATAAATGTAGAGCATCTGACGATTTCATGGATTTACCCTGAATTTTTTGTTTTAGAGCGTTTAGATTGTAAGTTAAGAAAAGAGCACTGGCGGCGACCTATTTTTCCGGGGTTTGGTTAACCCGAGTATCTTCGGCGCTGGAGGTCTTAACTTCCGTGTTCGGAATGGGGACGGGTGTTGCCCCTCCGCCATAGCC
>Ga0247721_100226_pt1 | contig 21747 bp, 30 predicted proteins | sample MSEWel2017_08_16_FD_189089 | JGI IMG/M metagenome (GOLD analysis project Ga0247721, IMG submission 189089) | Subsurface sediment microbial communities from gas well in West Virginia, United States - MSEEL Well Study Marcellus 3H_2017_08_16 | ecosystem: Environmental > Terrestrial > Deep...
ATATAGAGTCGGTAAATTGTATAGTTCAGTAGATGATTTGTTAAAAGAGGATTTAGATGCAGCATTTGTCCACACAGCAACTCAGGCTCATTATGAAATAGCAAAAAAACTACTACAGGAAAAAATTTCTACTTTTGTAGATAAACCTATGACCTATCATTTAGAGCAAACTGAAGAACTTATTAAACTTGCTGAAAAAAATGGAGTAATTCTAATGACAGGTTTTAATAGGCGCTATGTACCAACTTATCGTTCGCTTGTAGAAATTGAAGCTCCCAAAACAATAATAATGGAAAAAAATCGCACCTATCAACCGGGTGAAGTACGAAAATTTATTATGGATGATTTTATTCATGTAATTGATACAATATCCTATTTGCTTGGGGAAGTAGATTTAGATAATATTAATGTTGATAAAATAATGCGAGATGATAAACTGATCCAGTCTGTTTTGACTTTAAAAAATAAAGAAAATACTGCTGTTGGAATTATGAACCGTGATAATGCAATTACAGAAGAAACAGTTGAGGTAATGGGTTTTAAGCAAAAAAAGAGAATTAAAAATATAACTCAGATTATTGATTATTCTGATGGAGGGCAAAAACTTTCGCAGACTGCAGGCTGGAATAAAATGGGTTATGATCGTGGCTTTGTAGATATGATTAACGAATTTTTAAAGCGAGTAAAGGTGTGTGAAAATAACAAGAAAGAAGTGGCAGCTGATCTTTTAACCCATCGGTTAGCAGAAAAAGTTATTAATCTATAATTTTTGCCTGGATTGAAGTAGTATAATAAAATTATAACAAATATATAATTAATTGAGGATGATTGAAATTAATATGGAAAATAAAATCGCAACACCTTCGGCAACAAAAAAGATTCTCAGAGAACATAATTTAAGTTTAAAAAAAAGTTTAGGACAAAATTTTCTGGTGGATTCAAATATTATTGATATTATTACATCTGCCTCAGCTATAGATGGTGATGAATTTATTATCGAAATTGGGCCTGGTATTGGTTCTTTAACTCAAGCAGTTTTAGAAAAACTAACTAGCGGTAAATTATTAGCAGTTGAAAAAGATGCTGCCATGGTTGAAGTATTAAAAGATATTTTCGCTGAGGAGGAAAAATTAACTCTGCTTAATCAGGATGCACTAAAGATTAACTGGAAAGAAATAGCAGCTGAATATAATTCAGAGAATAGAAAAATAAAGCTGATTGCTAACCTTCCTTATTATGTGACCACTCCAATTATTATGGGAGTTTTAGAAAGTGAAATCGAACTGGAACAGCTGGTTTTTATGGTACAGAAAGAAGTAGGAGAAAGAATCTGTGCTGGTCCAGAAACTAAAAAATTTGGTTCTCTAAGTGTGGCAGTCCAATATCATATGCAGCCTGAAATTGTGCATCAGGTCCCTTCATCTGTTTTTATTCCCCAGCCTGATGTTGACTCAGTTATTGTCAGCTTATCACCTTATGCGGAAAATATTTATCAGGAAGAGATAGTAAATAAAGAGTTTTTTTTTCAAATTGTTAAATCAATATTTCAGCAGCGACGAAAAACTCTGCGCAACAGCCTTAGTAAATCTGCTGTTATAAATCTTGACCGTGATCTTGTAACTAAAGCTTTAGAAGATGAAGGTATCGGGCTCAAAAAGAGAGGGGAGAAGCTCTCGATTTCTGAGATGATTTCTATCAGCAATAGAATTTATAAAATGACAAAGTAATTCATTAAAAATCAAGAAAATTTTTGGGAGGAGGAGAGAAATTGGTTAAAGTTGAAATATGTGCTGGAAGCCACTGCTCACTTGTGGGAGCTTTAAATATTTTAGAAACTTTAGAAGAACTTCAAACAGAATACCCGGGTCAAATACAAATAGAAAAAGTAGAATGTATGGACATGTGTGATGATATAAAAAATGCTCCTGTGATTAGAGTGGATGATGATTTGATAACTTCAGCTCAAACACAGATGGTAATTAGTAAAGTAATGGAGAGGATAAAATGAGCAAACTAAAAGGTGTCTATACTGATATTGTAAAAATTAGACGGATGGTCTTTGCTGAGCTGGCAAGGTTGGCTCTCAAAAATACAGAATGTGAAGAATTTGATAAAATTCCTTATAGGATTATCGATACAGAAGAAGCTACATATAGATCAAGTATTTTTAAAGAAAGAGCCATTGTTGCTGCCCGAGTTCGAATGGGCTTGGGAATGAATTATGAAACAAATCAGGAACATAAACTTCTTTCAGAAGGAATTAGAAATTTTCTTAAGAATGATAATCAGTTAAAAGAACCACTGGTTAATGTAATTCGTTTTGCCTGCGAGAAATGTCCGACTAATGCTCATTTTGTAACTGATAACTGCCGCAAATGTCTTGCTCATCCCTGCAGTATTGTCTGTCCGGTGGATGCCATTACCATTGAAGAACATGCAGCAGTAATTGATCAAGAAAAGTGTATTAATTGTGGAAAATGTAAAGAGGCCTGTCCTTATGAAGCAATAGTTAATTATGAGCGTCCCTGTGCCGCAGCCTGTGGTGTTGATGCTATAGAAAATGATGAGTATAATCGTGCAAAAATAAACCATGATAAATGTGTTAGCTGTGGGCAGTGTATTATTGCTTGTCCCTTTGGTGCTATAGCAGATAAATCTATGATCTTTCAACTGCTGAAATCAATTGAAAATGGTGAAGATGTGCGGGCAATTATTGCGCCATCATTTGTAGGTCAATTTGGTCCTCTGGTTTCCGCAGGAAAAATTGTAGCAGCACTCAAGAAATTAGGAATAAAAGAAGTTCGAGAAGTCAGTCTGGGAGCTGATTTTGCTTCTTTACATGAAGCTGAACTTTTTGCTGAAGATATTCCCGAAAAGCAATCATATCTTGGAACTTCCTGTTGTCCTTCCTGGACTTATGTTGCTGAAAAACACGTACCAGAAGTCAAAGACAATATTTCAGAATCTAGTTCACCCATGATTTTTGCAGCCCAGTCAGTTAAAGAGAACAGCCAGAACAGTAAAGTAGTGTTTATTGGACCCTGTGTTTCAAAGAAATTGGAAGCTTTAAGTGCTAGAGTTAAAGATGAAGTAGATTATGTAATTACTTTTGAAGAACTGGCAGCAATTTTTGTAGCAGCAGATATAGAGCTGACAAAGATAGATGCAGAAGAAGAGATGACAGATGCTTCTTATTACGGTCGGGCTTATGCTAATGCCGGTGGAGTTGCAGAAGCAATTAGACAAAATTTAAACGAAAAATATCTGCTGGATCCTCCAGTTATAAAAGCAGATGGGCTGGCAGAATGTAAAAAAACTTTAATTAAAGCCAAAGCAGGAATTTTAGATGGATATTTAGTTGAAGGTATGGCCTGTGAAGGTGGTTGTGTTGGTGGTCCGGGAACTTTATTGGCTACTAATAGAGGGGCTAAATATGTGAACAAATTTGCTGAAGAGTCACCCTATAAATTTGCCTTCGAAAATGATAAATTAGGTTTAGAAAAAAACAGCTAAAGTTTATTAGTTAGAGCAGGTTAGAAATTATAATTTTAGATTAAGCTCTTTGCTAAATTAAGAATCTTATGATATACTAAATCTGAATTATTTTGAAAATGAGGTGATTCTTAATGGAAGAAAATGTTCTAGATAAAATAAAAAAAGAAGTAAAATCTTATGTTGGGCATCGAGTTAGTGTTAAAGCAAATCGAGGTAGAAGGAAAGCAGTAGAAAAAGAAGGTGTTTTAGAAAAAACTCATGAAAATGTTTTTGTAGTGAGAATAAATGATCACAACCAAATCAGACGTTTATCTTATACTTATTCAGATCTTCTGACAGATAATGTAATAATTAAATCTAAAGACGATGAGGTTAAGATTGGATTTTGATTTAAAATAGAGTAGATGAATTTAATATGCAGCCTGATTTGGCTGCTTTTTTTCTGTTATTATTTAATTCAATTATTCTATAATTTAGTAAGACAATAATAATATAATCTGAAATTTTGAAAGGAGAGATAGGTTTGGGATTTGATATGGCTATAGGATTACTGGGTGGTTTAGGACTCTTTATTTATGGAATGAAACAGATGAGTGAGGGTCTACAAAAAACAGCTGGTAAAAGACTACGTCATTTTTTAGCAGCCATGACTTCAAAGCCTATAATGGGAGTTGGTGTAGGGGCTTTAGTTACTTCAATTATTCAAAGTAGTAGTGCTACTACAGTAATGGTTGTTGGTTTTGTTAATGCTGGTTTAATGACTTTATTTCAGTCAATTGGAGTAATTATGGGTGCCAATATTGGTACTACAGTAACTGCTCAGTTAATTGCTTTTAAATTAGGTGATTACGCCTTCCATGCTATTGCAATAGGTGCTTTTACATATTTATTTTCTAAAAGCAAAAAGTTTCAGTATATTGGCCAAATTTTACTTGGTTTTGGACTACTATTTTTAGGTTTGGAAACGATGGGAGATACTATGGCCCCTCTAGAGAATTCCCCAGTTTTTATTGATTGGATGGAAAACTTTTCGAAATATCCAATTCTAGGTATCTTAACTGGTATTATTGTTACAGTTGCAATTCAGAGTAGTTCAGCTTCATTTGGTATTTTGTTAGGTTTAGTTACAGCAGGAGTAATTCATTATGAAGCTGCAATTCCAATTCTTTTAGGTAGTAACATTGGTACAACTGTGACTGCAATTTTATCAGCAATCGGAGCTAGTTTGACTGCTAAAAGAGCAGCAGCAGCGCATTTTTTGTTTAATGTTTTAGGGGCAGCAATAATGATTGCTTTTCTTTATATTATTCCTAATTTTGGGGGGTTGTTAGAAAACCTGCTTAGAGATATTAGTGGTCTTTTTGGTCAGATGAACCCTTCTGAAGAAAGGCTTCTTGCTAATACTCATACCTTCTTTAATGTAATAAATACTTTAGTTTGGCTTCCATTTACAGGTTTTATGGTCTATTTAGTTAAGAAAATAATTCCAGGGGAAGATTTGACTTTAACTAGAGGAACTACCTTTATTGATGATAGAATGCTGAGCACTCCTTATGTGGCTATTGATCAGGTTAAAAAAGAAATTGTGTATATGCACGGCATAGCATCTGATATGGTTTGTGATTCTGTTAAAGGTTTTCTAGATAGTGACGGAGATGTTATCAAAAAGATTAAAAGACATGAGGATATAGTAAACGAAGTTGAAGAAGAATTATTGTATTTTATTCAAAAAATTCCTCAGGCTCAGTTAAATGATATTGATATTAGAACTCTGGATAAATATTTTGCTGTAGTTGATGATATTGAAAGTATTGCTGATGATGCAAATGATATTACTGATTTTATTGAAGAGCGTTTAGATAATAAGTTAGAGTTTTCTAAAGGTGCTCAGGATACAATTGAAGAGGTTTATGAGATCATTTGTGATGTGTTAGATAAATCAGTTGAATTAATTGAAACTCACGATTTAGAAATTGCAGCTGAGATTCTAGAGGTTGAAGAGAGATTAGATGAAATGCAGATCCAATTTAGAAATGAAAATATCAGTAGAATAAAAAGAGCAGATAAAAAGGCTTGTGATCCTAACTCGGGAATTTTATTATTAGAAATATTGGATAGCATGGAACATATTAGTGATCAGATGGCTGATATCGCTCATAGTATTATTGAAATATATGAAGAAAGAGAACTCAAAAGTCATGAAGATGATGTAAAAGTAGTATAAATTTACAAAGATTTAACATTTAAATAGACTTATTTGATTAGAGCCTCCTTTTTATGAGAGGCTCTTTTTGCTATAATGGAGATAGTGACTTAACTAAATTAACCACAGAAATCCAGGAGGATTTATAATGGATAAAATTCTTGTAGTTGAAGATGAAAAAAATATTAGGGAATTAATTAAATTTAATGTTGAAAATGCAGGATATGAAGTTGAAACTGCAGCAGATGGTAAAGAGGCGATGGCAAAACTTTCTGAAGAAATTGATCTGGTAGTTTTAGATTTAATGTTACCTGAAATTGATGGAATGGAAGTCTGCAGGAGAATGAGAAGTAGTGAAGAATTGCGCCAGATCCCAATAATAATGCTGACTGCCAAAGGAGAAGAAGTTGAAAGAATTCTTGGTCTGGAGATGGGGGCAGATGATTATATGACAAAACCGTTCAGCCCGCGAGAACTAGTAGCGCGGATTAAGGCTATTTTCAGAAGAATTAAAGAATATAGAGCAGATGACGAAAAGATTAAAGATGAGATAATTGAAGTCGGTAAAATTAAAATTGATATTTCAAGACATGAGGTTATTTATGAAGGCCAAAAAATAATTTTAACCCCTAAAGAATTTGAACTGCTTAGATATTTAATTATTAATCAGGGGAGAGTGTTAAGTCGCGATTTGCTTTTAGAAAAAATATGGGGCTATGAATATGCTGGAGATACCAGGACAGTAGATGTTCACATTAGAAGAATTAGGAAAAAATTAAATTCTGATTATATTGCTACTGTTAGAGGGGTGGGATATAAATTTGTTAAAATGGAATAAGATTGGAATTAAAAATCGCTTGAGTGTTATCTTTATTGTTATTCAACTTTTAATAATTGGTCTAAGTTTTTATTATTTTAGTATTAATCATAGAGAATTTTATTTAGAACAGGAAAAAATTAGTTTAGAACATTACTCTCAGCTAATGTTAAATAATATAGAAGAAAGTGAAATAAAAAATTTTAGCCCAAATTTAGAAGAAAAAGCAGCTGATTGGTCAGATGATTCCGAAACTAGAATTACTATTATTGCTGCAGATGGACGAGTACTGGCAGATTCACATTATGAAATATCTGAAATGGATAATCACCGTAATCGGCCTGAGGTTGTTCAGGCTGTTAGGAGTAATGATTTTGGTAATGAAATCCGTTATAGTGAAACAATTGGCGAAAAAATGCTCTATTATGCAGTTCCAATTAATTCTGATGGAGAAATAATTGGCATTTTAAGAACTGCTCGCCCACTTTCATTTATTAGAGGTGTATTAGTTGAGGATATTAAAAGTTATTTATTCTTTTTTGTGATTCTTGCATTTATAACAATTATTTTGGGGTGGCGGTTAACTTATAGTATTGTAAAACCACTGGAAACAGTAACAGAAACTGCAGAAAAAATTTCTGAAGGTGATTTAACACAACGGATACCAGTTAGAAAATATAACAGTGAGATTGAAAAATTGGCACGGATGTTTAATTATATGGCTGATGAGCTTGAAGATAAGGTTACTGAAATATCACAGGAAAAAAACAGAATAGAAGCAATATTAGAAAGTATGGTAGATGGTGTGATTGCTGTTGATAAAGATGGTGAAATAACCTTAATTAATCCCGCTGCCAGTAGGATCTTTAATATCGAAGCTGAAAAAATTGAAGGTAAAGACTTACTCACCACACTTTTTAGTCATAGAATAGAGATGTATTTACAAAGAGCTTTTGATACAAAAAAAAGTATTAAGCGGGAAATCAAATATAAAAATCCTGAACAAAAAATTATCCAAGCTACATTTATCCCTTTGTTAGATGAAGAAGATAAAATAACTGGAGGAGTAATTGTACTTACAGATATAACTGAATTAAGAAAATTAGAAACAGTTCGTAATGATTTTGTTGCAAATGTATCTCATGAGTTGAGAACTCCTTTAACATCAATTGTAGGATATTTAGATACACTTTTAGAAAGTGATGTTGAAGATCCAGAAATAAGAAATAAATTCTTAAAAATTATTAAAGAAGAAGCTGATAGACTTTCAATTTTAATTAAAGATTTGTTAAATTTATCAGAAATAGAATCCCACACATTTGATTTGAAACCAGGCAGCTTTAAAAATGTATTAAATAAAGTTATAAAGTTAATGGAAAAAAATGCTGAAAAAAAAGAAATTGAACTTCAATTTGAAATAGCAGATGATTTATCTCCTGTTTATATGGTGCGAGAGCAGATCAAGCAGGTATTAATAAATTTATTTGACAATGCTATTAAATATACTCCTAGAGCAGGCAAAATAAAGATTACAGTAAGGCAAATAGATGATAAAGTTTATTTTTCTATTAAAGATAATGGTATGGGAATACCACAGGCTGATCAGGAAAGAATATTTGAAAGGTTTTATCGAGTTGACAAAGCCCGCAGCCGAGCTTTTGGCGGAACAGGAATTGGACTTTCTATTGTGCGAAATATTATAAAACAGCATGGCAGTGAAATTCAGGTTAAAAGTAGAGAAGGAGAAGGTAGTGAATTTTATTTTTATTTAAATACTGTTGAATCTAAATAATTAACAGCTAAAAGACAAAACATCTCATTTATATCTACTTATATTAATGTGAGTAGATATTTTTTTCTTTAAAATAAATTATTTTAAAAATAAAAATTAACTTGTGTTCGTCATTAAAGATTAAAATAACTGATAAAAATTAAAATTAAAATTTGACACGAGAAAAATATTACTATATAATCACATTAGTTAATATTAATATGAATCAAAGGAAGTGCTTATGAAAAAATTACTTAACTTTTTAAAATGTATAGCTGATGAGAATCGTTTAAAAATCTTAAAATTGTTATTAGATAGTCAGTTTTGTGTGTGTCAGCTGCAGGAATTATTAGATAAATCTCAATCTAGTGTATCCCAACACTTAAGTTATTTTAAACAATTGAATCTCTTAAATGAAGATAAAAGTGGAAAATTGATTTATTACTCTATCGATAGAAGTGTATATGATAGTTTTTTAGCGAACTTAATATCTTTAAAAGCTAGTTCATTATCTGAATTAGAATTAGAGGATCTCGAAAATAAAATAAATAATTTAGATACTGCAGCGGAAATTAGAACTGAAAATAAAGAGAGGGGATGTTGCTAATGTTTGCAAAATTTGCTGATTTAGTAGCATATAATTTATTTGGGCTGGAAGCAGAGACAAGACTTGGAGAATCAGTTCACTTTTTCTTCTATGATACAACAAAGATTATTTTTTTATTATCTATAATGATCTTTTTTATTTCAATTATCAGAAGTTATTTTCCACCAGAAAAAACAAAAAAATTATTAAGTAATTATCGAAAAATAACTGGACATATAATGGCCTCACTGCTGGGGGTTGTGACACCATTTTGTTCTTGTTCTTCTGTACCGATTTTTATTGGTTTTGTAGAATCAGGTATTCCATTGGGAATTACATTTTCATTTTTAATTACTTCACCAATTGTAAATGAGGTAGCGCTTGTGATGCTTTATACAATTTTTGGCTGGCAAATTGGAACACTCTATCTTGTCAGCGGAATTTTAGTTGGGATAATAGGTGGACTTGTAATTGAAGCTTTAGGAATGGAAAAATATGTAGAAGAATATGTTTATCAGATCAGCTCTGAAGAAAGTGAAATTGAAGAGCTTGAATGGAGTGACAGAATTAATTTTGCTAAAGGAGAAGTAAAAGAAATTGTGAGCCGAGTCTGGAAATATGTTATAATTGGGATTGGAATTGGAGCTGCAATTCATGGTTATGCACCTGCAGAATTATTAGCAGAATACGCTGGACCAAATAACCCATTCTCTGTTATCGCCGCTGTAATTGTAGGAATACCACTTTATGCTAATGCTGTTGGAACAATTCCAATCGTAGAAGCCTTGATGGGTAAGGGAGTTGCTCTGGGAACTGCTTTAAGTTTTATGATGGCAACTACAGCTTTATCTTTACCAGCATTGATTATCTTACGTAAAGTTATAAAGCCAAAATTAATTACTGTTTTTGTAACTGTTGTTGGAATTTCAATAATTGGTGTTGGCTATATGTTTAACTTTATTATGAGTTTGGTTTAAAATATATTAATATCAGATACAAAAAAGATATTATATATGATAGAGAACAATTAAATTAAAAATTAAAATTTGAGGAGTGTTATTATGGAAATTACTATTTATGGACCAGGATGCAAAAATTGTGTTAGTTTAGCTGATAATGCTAAAAAAGCTTTGGCAGAAACAGGTGTTGATGCGGAAATAGTTAAAGTCGAAGACATGAAAAAAATTGCAATTGCAGGTATAATGAGTACACCTGCAATTGCAATTGATGGAGAGATTAAGATTAAAGGTAGGGTAGCTACTGTAGATGAAATAAAAAAATTGATTTCTTAGTATAAGTTATTATAGAATATATTTTAAAAATTATTTAGTGTACCTAATCATGATTATAATCTACAAAAATGAAAACTTTTAAGATAAAGTCGCATGATCAAATGGAGGTTTTATTAATGTCGAAAGTAATAAGAAAAGCGGAAAAACTGGCTGATGCAATTTTAGAATCAGAAGAATATGAAGGAATGGCAAAAGCCGAAAAAGTAATGGATTCAGATAAAAGAGCTGCAGAATTAGTTGAAAAAGTTGAGGCTTTACAAAAGAAAATTGATCAGAATAAACAAGATGAGAAATTTAAAAAAGAAATGTCATCTCTGCAGAAAACAATGTGGGAAAACGAGAAAATAAAATCATTTATGCAGAAACAGCAGTCTTTCAGCAAATTAATGTCAAAGGTTAATAAAAAAATTAGCCAGGCAATTAATCCCCAAGACTCCCATCATGATCACGAACACAACCATGATCATCATGATCACGAACACAAATAAGGAATTGTTTATAATTAAATTAAATGAATGCTGATGCTAATATTAAATTAAAACAAAATACTAATGCAAATTAAACCGCTCTTTTGGGGCGGTTTTTTCTTTGTTTACATTTTGTTAACATAATAGATTAATGATATTTTAGACAGGTTACTGTTATAGCAGTCATTATAGCAGGTCTAATTAATTCAAATAACCCGATTTACTGCAATGTTACTGCAATAGCAAAAATAGAAGCGATTTTATGGCCCTAGTGGAGATTTTCCCTGCTGGAGTTTTTTTATTTTAAATAAAGGAATTTTTTTCTTTATCTTCAATTATGTATTAAGAATATTTTTTAGGGAGATGATTTATGAGAAAGTATACAAGATTGTTTATTAATTTAATTTGTGTTCTTCTATTAATTTTAGCTTTAAAATCACAACCTTATAATTATTACATATTACTACGCTGGACAGTTTTTTTAGTAGGAATGTATAATATATATATTTCATTTCAGAATGAAGATAACATATATGTATCCTTATTTGCACTAATTGTTATAATATTTAATCCTGTATTACCTTTTTATTTAAAGAGATCTGTCTGGCAAGTTCTAGATGTTATTGCTGCTGGGATATTTTTAATTAGAAGTTTTAATTTTAAAGAATAAAAAGAGGGGGATTGAAATGTTATCTTTATTTGTTTTAGTATTTGAGATTTTTATATCTTTGGTCATTAATATTCAATTATATTCAATGATTTGGTGGATTACAATAATTGCTTTTCCTTTGATGATGATTATATTTAGGATTATTCTGAATCCAATGCAGTTTTTTAAGAAACAAACTAAGCAATATTTAGATATTATTTATACCTTCACTATGTTTATTTATTTAGTTATTCATGCTTATACTTTCTATATTAATATAGGAGCATGGTATGGCGCACTTATTGGAATAATAATAACATATCTTTTCGCCAATCTTATACCACCTAATGAATGGAATAGGATGGAAATATAAAGGGTGAAATAAAAACTTTAATTCCATCAACTATTAAGTAAAAAATTAATTTTAGAAATTTTAAATTTTTTGGATATGAATCTTATTATAAGGAAAGTTAATTGTGGTATGAATAAATAAAGAGAGGAGAAAAAATGTTTGATTTTTTTAAAAGAAAACCAAAAGATGACTTAAATTCTGTTGAATTTTTAACTATTGTTTTGGAAAAAGGATCTAAAACTATTAGTATTATAAATGATGTTCTTAAAATGGAAAAAGAGACAAGTATAAAAAAATATCAGGATAATATTAATATTGATGAGTTATTAGGGGCGATTTTTGGTGCTTGTTTTGGTATCTTGAATGGCAATTCTAAAGCCATACCTAAAAAGCGAGGGCAAAAAATAAATGGATATTGTAAAAGTATATTAATGAGCTCTAAATTCGAATCAAACCCTAAAATTATTAAGATAAGTATAATTGAAAAATATGAAGAAGTATTTCGAGAAGCAATAAATAAAAATATTAATCCTTTTGAAGAAATTTCAGCGGTGTTACTTGTCCGTAGTTTCAAAAAGCGAATTGAAAAAATATGTATTCCAGGTACAAATAATTTGAATCCATTTATTCATCAAACAATTGCAGATATTATAGCTTTGACAGTTACTGATGTGATGAAATTTTGGAAGGATAAATAATAATTTTATTTATTAATCTTAAATATAAGACTTTACCAGAGGATTTATTTAAATAGAGATATTTTTTTGATAGCTATTCATATAGCATTAAATAAGGAGATGAAATTATGAAGAAATTTGAAAGGTTTATTATTTATCCACTTCTTTTTATTGCTGTGTTTTTTAGTTTTGCAGATGATGGCTTGCAGCAGACGACAGCTCAACAGTTTTATAATGAGATTATCGCTAAAAATATTAAGATTGTGGATGAAAGAGGAAATAAATTGATTGAATTAAGTGCTGAAAAAAATGAAGTATTTGAACAGGGTTATGGAAAAATAGATGTCTTTAGCAAAAGTTCTACTTTAGGGAATTCTAATACTAATATTCAGGCAGGAAGTATTGATTTAAATAATAATAGTGAATGGAGAACATATATAGGGACTGGTAGTATTAATCTCAAAGATAATAAAAACGCCATGAACATTGGCAGTAATTTCAGAAATTTTAAGGATGACTTCTTTGAAGAAGATGAAGATAATGATAATGATTTATTATTTGGTTTTGGAATAGATTTATATGAAAGAGATGATCCAAAAGATAATTTAGTAATAGGAGAAAATTCTACTATGTTAATAACAAATTCAGCAAATAATACAGGAGGAAGTATTATTTTATTAAATGGTGAGGGAGATTTTTCAATCATGTTAGGAAAGGACAATAATGAACATGGCCTTATAACGGTTTTTGATAAATATGGTGAGAGATATAGAGGATATTCTTATAAATAAAATAATATAAAAAGAAGGTAAAATAAAATGAAAACAGTAAAATGTAAAGGTTGTAAAACTGATTTGTTTGAAGGTGATTTTGAAGGATTTTTAAGAATTACTTGTCCGAATTGTGATAAGAATAATTTGATATATATAAATGCTGAAAATAAATTGAATTCTTTTTTAGAAATGGAAACTGACAGTTAAAAAGAATAGATTAATAAATTATCCTAGGGGATTAACTCCTAGGATTTTTTATTTGATTTAAAACTTCCAACTTGTTTTTTTAACCAATTAATTGGTAAATTTTCTTCTTTAGCAATTCTTTCAAGTTTAGCTTCATTTTCAACAATTTTTTTTAAAATCCTCTTTTTTTTATTATATGCATTTGCTGCTGTATTATCATTTTCACCACATATTGGGCATCTTTTTATGCTATTTCGTTTGCCATAATTTAAAAAAATTTTTCCACATAAAGAACATCTTTTTGCTGGAATGTTATTTTGAATTGCTAATAGTATTTCTAATAGTGAAAGAGTTAAAATATCTGGAACCGTATATTTAGTAATAACCTTCCATCCTCGAAATTCTAATTCCCTCAATTGTTGTCTTTTAAGATTGCTTTTATTATTTAGTTCATCTATTTTTTCTTTTCGAGCTCTTTCCATACATTCGTATTCATTACAAATTTCTTGATTACATTCATTTTCATCACAGTATTTTTCAAACATTTCAAAAAGTATATTATTGTATAAAATATTATGGGAATTTAAGTTAGTAATTTCTTTCTCTATTTTATCAATTTCCTTTTCTATTTCACCAATTCTTTTTTGAACCCTTCTCAATGTTCTATCACTTTTCGTAAATATCCTATCAGTAGTTAGTTCAACAGGAATATTAAATATATTTGCCTCAAAGATATTAAATCTTTCTTCTGGAGACAAATATTCAGTATCTATACTGCTACCAATTTCTTCCATATCGCCTAAATATAAAAAAATTGCTCTTTTTATTTTTTCCTGTTGAGTTCTTAAGATATTAATGTCTTTAACCGATAACTTATCAATATTGTATTCATCACCATTTATCAGTCTTATTTTATTAACTGACCATTGGTTTATAAATTCTTTAATCTTTTCCAAGTTATTCAAATTTAAATTTACAAAGCTAAATAGACCGTGACCAAACTTATTAATTTGAGGTTTAGACTGAGCAGGCATCCATAAACCCTCCAATTTATGACTATTTTCAGAATTATGGCCATTAAAATCAAAGAATACTTCATACATCTTAAAATTTCCTCCTTTATACTAACCCACTTTATTGTCTAATAATATAACTATTATAAACCTTGATATGACAGATATCATAATAAAATATTATGCTAACTTGTTTTTACCATAATGATTATATCAGATATAATAGACATATACAAGAACAAAAGCACGAAATCTTTATTTATAATTTAAAATTAGGAGGCTAAAACAAATGAAAAGATTAGTTAAAGAAAGGAAAAAGAAAAATATGACACAGTCCGATTTGGCATTTGAGTTAAGGGTGCAGCCGTCACAGTTGAGCAAAATTGAAAACGGTAGATTAATCCCGTATAAACCAACACAGGAAAAGCTCGAATCATTTTTTGAAATGGGTATTGATGAATTGCTTGAGGAGGTGGAGAGATGAGAACAGCAAAAGATAAGTATAAGGAATATAAAAGCCCTGATGATTTAAGTGCGATTTTAAAAGTTAAAGATTGTGCGAGTTTCCTGGGCATTAATGTTAATAAGATGTATTCCATCTTTAAAAGAAATGATTTCAATTCAATTAAATTAGGTGGCAGATATATGGTTACTAAAAAAGAGTTTTTGAGATGGATAGATGAACAGAGCCAGAAATAAAGGAAAACTCAAAAAGGAGGCAGAAAATGAATGAGCAAGATTGCTTATGATTCCGTAGAAAAAAGAATAATCGCAACAGTATTAGATGATAGATCGCCATTTGGATTTGATAACTTTAATGAATTGAAATCAGAACATTTTGATTTAGAAATAACAAAAAAGGCTTTTGAATGGATAAAAAACCAATTAGATACTGATGATAAAATTTCTCTTTTAACTTTACAATCTGCAGGCGTTTTAAATGACAATCAAATGGAACAATTGATAGATTTTAAAGAGGGTATGCAATTAAAATTAATGTCAAATAACGATCTTGTAGATAAATTAAAAGAAAGAAGAAAGATTCGCGATAGAGAAGATTTAAAAAATAAAATTTCTAAGATGATTGATGAAGGTAAGAGTTCTGAAGAAATAGCAAGTGTTGTAGAGGTATTAGAAAACTCAAAAGTTTGGGAAAAACCAATTCCAATAGTAAATCACAATATTCCTGAGTTTGATTTAGATTTTTTAAATATCGATTATTTCAGAGATATGGTTGAAAATGTTTCAGAATTTACTCAAACACCTAAGTTAATGCCTTTGTTGATTGGTTTAGCTTCACTTGCAACAGCATTAGCAAAAAAAGCAGTTGTACAGATTAAAACAGGGTACCAGGAACCACTTAATTTATTTATAGTTGTCTTCATGGGTCCGGCCAATAGAAAGAGCAGTATCTATCAATTATTCATAAAACCAATAGAAGAAAAACAGGAGCAATTGAGAGAAGAAGTAAAAGTCGAAAGGCGACATCTTAATAAAAAGAAAAATATTTTAGAAGAACAATTGAGTAAGCTGGAGAAAGCTGCAGCAAGTACTACTGATACCAATAAACAAAGAGAATTATTTGAGAAAGTTTATGCTTTAAGTGACGAAATTGAAGAAATGGAGATTCCAACACTTCCAAAATTAATTGCTTCTAATGTTACACCGGAGCAGATGAATATATTGCTTGAAGAAAACAAAGGTAGATTAGCAATATTATCTGATGAAGGAGGTATATTTAAAATTCTATCCGGCCAATATTCAAGAGTAACCAATTTAGAGGGATTTAATAAAGGTTGGGATGGTGGCAATATTACAGATGATAGAGTGGGCAGAAGTAGCGTTAATGTTAAAAATGCAGCACTTACTCTGGGGTTAGCAGTTCAACCGATAATATTCGAGGATCTACAGAATAAAAGAGCTTTCAGACAAGAGGGGGCAATCGGAAGAATGTTGTTGGGGTTTCCGAAATCTAAGATAGGGCATAGAAAAGTAGGATTCAATGCTCCAGAACTTGATCAGTTAGTTGTTAATAATTATAAAAGAGCTATGCATGGTCTCTTGAATATGCAGCCAATGCAGGTTGATAATTCAGGCGAATGGATACCACATGTAATTAAAATGACCAGAGAAGCAAAAGAAATATTTTATAATTTTGAAGAAGACATAGAAAGACGAATGGGTCCAGAGGGAGATTTAAATAATATGGTTGATTGGGCTGGAAAATTAAAAGGTAATTTAGCAAGAGTTGCCGGTATATTCCATCTAGCAAGTAAAATAAATCCAAAGACCGGGCAAGCATCTCAAGACATCTGGCAGCAGAAAATAGAGCCAGACAGCATGAATGCAGCTATTGAGTTAGGAAAAATATTGATTCCTCATGCTAAAAAGGTATATGGTTTATTGGAGATTGATCCAGAGGTTGAGCTTGCTAAATATGTATTAGAAAGAATTTTGTCCTCAGGTGAAGAAAAAATAACTAAAAGAGATGTTTACCGATTAGTTGAAAAGAAAAAAGAAATCAAAAAAGTTAAAGACTTAGATAAAATATTAGCCTTTTTAGAAGAAAGATATTATTTGAAAGTTATCAAAAGAGAAAATAATAAACCAGGTAGAAATCCAAGTCCATTAATAAAGTTAAATCCCGAAATAATTAAACTCACCAGTAGCGACAATATAGACAATATAGACAAAATAACAAATAAAATTAATAATGTCGATTATGTCGATAATGTCGATACTATTAAAGACTTAGAATTTGATGATTTACGAGAGGTGGTTATCTAATGTTTGCAGCTGAAATAATTAAAAAATTAGAGCAGGCCGGTTATAAGTTGGTTATCCAGTTCGGCCAAAACCTCAAATTAAAATTAGCAGATGAAAAGAAGTCTAATAATAAAGATGAGATTAAACATCTAATAAATGAACTCAAAAATAATAAATCAGCTGCAGTTAGATTTCTAAAATACAGATATGATCCGAGGCCGGACCTGAAAGTTGACCATCATTTCTGGAAAAAAGTATTAAAGAAAGCTGAACAGATAGACGAAAAATTATATTCAAATCTGCATGGATTCAGGGCAGTAGGTGCTGTATTACAAGTTAAGGATAATAAGCTAAGGTTGGAAGCTGGACCCGATAAAGTCCAATTCTGGGATACTCAGGAGCATTGGACCGAGGCCAGGGAAGAATATTTAATTCCATTCAGTCGAGAAATTGCAAAGATATTTGAAAAAGTTGCTATATAAATAAAAAAAGTCCTGTTAGAGGCAGGACTCAAAACAATGGAAAGCGAGGTATTTAACTTATGATTAGTATATCAGATAATTATCGCAAAAAGCAAGTAAAAGATTTAGATAAGTTAATAATGAAAGCATTCAGATTAGGACACAAGCATTATGATCATCTGCTGAAATGGAAACAGGAACATCTAAAAGCAATCAAGCACTAAATACAATACTGGAGGTGGTACCAGACCATGCAGGCGTTAAATTATAGATATACAGCAACAGAACAGAAAAAGCTGCTAAAGAGTTTAAAAGTCCTTATTGATACCAGGGAGCAAAAGAATGAACATATTACATCTTATTTAGATAAAAAGAAAATTAAATATAAAACTAAAAAGTTAGATTTTGGAGATTACTCTTTTTTTCTGCCTAAAGATAAAAAACTGGGAATAATCAGGGATATTTATTTTAATGATCAGATAGCAGTTGAAAGGAAAGTTAGTCTGACTGAGTTAAGTAATAACTTTACTCATGATAGAACTCAATTTGAAAACGAATTAATTAGATCGAATAAGGGAAAGCTAATCTTATTAATAGAAAACAGCAGCGGTTATGAGGATATGATTCAACATAATTATAGAACTCAATATAATCCTAAATCATTTCTGGCAACGCTGCATACTTTTCAGCACAGATATAATTTGAATATAGTTTTCATTAGGCCTGAATTAACTGGAAGCTACTTGTATCAATGCTTCTATTATTGGTTAAGAGAGAATATTAAGTGATTTTAATGGAAAACAGGGGAGGGGGAAGGGGTGAGTCGAAGTCGGTATCTATAATATATATATGCCCTCCCGAATATATGATATAAATTTTAAGCTATTTCAGATTATTTCAATTACCATATATTAACAATTTGGAATTGTTTTTTATAGTCCATGAAAGATTAAAGAAAGGATGATACCTTATGAAAGAAGTAAAAGAAAAAAACTTTGAAATATGCGGGGCTAAAACTAAAAAAGATGGATCTCCCTGTCAAAAGCCGGCAGGTTGGGGTACTAATCATCAAGGTATAGGTAAATGCAAGTTACATGGAGGAGCCAGTCCAATAAAACATGGAATGTACAGTAAATATACCAGTCATAGATTAGGGGAAATGGTTGATAAATTAGCAGATGATGAAGAATTACTTGATTTAAGGAAAACTATAGCCCTGCAGCAGTCCATTATTTTATCTATTTTAGAAAAGTTAGAACAGGGAAAACTAGAATTTAACCAGAGTTTGGCTAAAACGCTTAATACTTTAGCTGATAAACTGGGCAGGAATATTGAGAGAAGGCAGAAAGTTGAAGAGGGAGAAAAGTATATTTTAGAGGTTACCGAGGTAAAAAATATAGTTAATCAGGTAGTAACAATAGTAAATGAGGAAATAAGGGATGATTCTGCTGTTAAAAGAATTGCTGGCAGGTTAAAGGAGGTTAAATATTAATGAGTACAGTAAGCAAGCATATATTAAATGAAATAGCAGATAAATTAGATAATAAAAAAGATGATTTTCAAATGAAAATTAAGAAACTTGATGCTTTAAGCCAAGAAACGCTTGAAATTCTAAATGAAATTGTTGTTTTGTACGAGAAAATGGAATTAGAAAAAGAATTATCAGAAGAAGAAAGAGAACAGTTATTAAGTTTATTTGATCAACTTGAAGAATCAGATGATTATAAGGATATTGCTAAGAATTGAAATTATTACAACCTTATATTCATTAAATAATAATACCTAGTTAGTTTATTGACTTTTGATACCTATAAATAAAATTAAGTCCATAAAAAGCCAGTATATCTATTTTTTTAGGCTTAGAAGCTAATTATTGCTGGTCCTTATCATCTATAAACTTAAATATTTCATTAAAATCATTAATATCCAGGGCCAGCATTATTTCTTCTAAAGTATGAAATTGGATACCTTCAGTATTACCTTTGGCAATTTTATATATTGCTGCATATGTTATATCTGTATTTTCAGCTAACCAGTACATGGATTTATTATTTTTTTCTAATAACTTTTCTATGTTTAATTTTATCATTTTAACACTTCCTTTGTTTAATTATAATTTATATATATTCTAATAACAATATAACTATAAAATATATAACTTTACAATATATAACTATAGTGATATAATATAAGCAAGAATTAAATTAGATTAGAAAAGATTATAAAAAGTAGGCCAGTTTCAAAAGTATATTTTTTTATTTATCTAGTATGACAAAATCCGACAAAGGGGGGAGGCATAATGCTATCTGAAAAAGTTAGAATTGCAAAGCAAAAGGAACTATTAAATTATGTTGATGATATAAGAAATACAGCAGCAGATATGGAAATGACAATTTGTCCTTTGGTAAAAGAAATGCAGCTAGAATCAATAGAATTTAGAGTTAAGAAAGTAAAGGCCCTTATTAATGAATTATGTTAACTGGAGGTGATTTTTTGAAAGTTACAATAAGATTAAGGGAGAATAAGGATCAGCATTTAATTAATTGGGTTAAATCATTAGAGGAAGGTAGCCGGTCTAGAGTGATTAGAAATATTTTGAAAGCCAATACTAGAAAAGGGGTAATAAATAATGAAAATATTTAAGAAAACATTACCGAAAGATTTAAAAGCTTGTTTATACAGTCCAAAAGAAAATAAAAATCTACTTCTTAATAAAGATTTAAATAAGACAGAGGAAGAAAAGATTAGAGATGAAGCTGATTCAACCGATTTAAAACTGAAAATATGGTTATAATCATTAAAAAATAAGGAGGTTTTAAAGATGGCCCGAGGAGATGGAGAAGGCACTATTTATAAAAGAAAAAATGGCCGGTGGTGTGGACAGGTAACAGTAGGAACTGATCCAAAGACAGGAAAAATTATTAGAAAAACTTTTTACGGAGATAAAAGAAGAGATGTCTCCCGGCAAATGACTGAGTTAAAGCAAAAGTTGTTTGAGGGGTCATATAAAAAACAGTCAGAAATGAAGTTCGGGGATTGGCTGTTAGAATGGAATAAAGGTAGAAAGAACACTGTTGCTTACAGCACATATAGAGTTTATGGTTCTATTATTAGAAATCACCTTAAAACAGAAATAGGAGATATAAAACTAAAAGAATTAGAGACCAGGCATCTGCAGCAGGTATTAAATGATAGGTTTGATAGTGGTTTGAATACTGGTACCGTTAGACTAATTTATGCTATTGCTAATAAAGCATTAAAACAGGCTGTAAAAGAACGACTGATTTATTCTAATCCGTCCAAAGGGGTAGAGCTTCCAACCAAACAGGAAGAGGAAAAACTGCATATATGGAATAAAAAACAGGTAAGCAGATTTCTGGCCCGGGCAAAAAAGCATAAATATTATATGATATTCTTTTTAGCGGTCAACACAGGCATGAGAAGGGGCGAATTACTGGGTTTGAAGTGGAAGGATATAGATTTTAATAAGAAAAGACTAGAAGTCAAGAGACAGGCTGTTAAGACTGATAAAGGCATAATATTAAAGAAGCCTAAGTCTAAAGCAGGTAACAGGGTTATTCCAATAACTAATAATGTTGTAAAAGAATTAAAAAGGCATAAGATACGGCAGAGTGAAAATAAATTAGCATTAGGAAATAATTATAAAGATCAAGATTTAGTCAACTGTAATAAGCTGGGGGAACCAATTAGTCCAATGATGGCGTATATTGAATTCAAAAATTTAAGCAGGGATATAAACTTGCCTGAAATCAAACTGCATGATTTAAGACACACATTCGCAACACTATTTTTAGAAAATGGAGGAAATATAAAAACATTACAGCAGATATTAGGGCATAGTAGTATTACAGTTACAATGGATACATATTCACATGTAACAGATGAAATGCTGGATAGTGCAGCTAAAAATATGGATACCATGTATAAGATTAAGAAGGCCAGCAAATAAGCTGGTCTTTTTTACTGCAATGTTACTGCAATACAGATTAAAAACAGGGTGAATCACCTAAAACGGATTAAAGGTGTAAAATTAAAGAATGCTGTCATTTAGCTTATGTTAGACTAAATTAAAAAATCTTAAAAACTAGAGAGTTTACATTTTGTTAACATAAGTGACATACTGCTGTAACATTCACCTGTTATTATTTAATCAGAGTCAAGTTAAAGAAAAATTAAAGAAAAAATAAAAAATTCCTTAAGGGGGAAAAATTAATGAGA
>Ga0247721_100227_pt1 | contig 21713 bp, 16 predicted proteins | sample MSEWel2017_08_16_FD_189089 | JGI IMG/M metagenome (GOLD analysis project Ga0247721, IMG submission 189089) | Subsurface sediment microbial communities from gas well in West Virginia, United States - MSEEL Well Study Marcellus 3H_2017_08_16 | ecosystem: Environmental > Terrestrial > Deep...
AAATAGGCAGGAATTTTAAGATAGTCTTTAACCTGATAGGCAATTCTAAGCCTTTTATAATCTTTAAAACTCTTTTCTGCTAAGATTTCTACGGCACCTGTTTCTACTGATAAATTACCGACTCCCTTGCCAGGATTTGAGCTCACCGCATTTTTCCCGGGAAGTCCACCAATTAATTCAGCAATTTTTAATTTAAGTTTTTCCCGCCAAAGTTTCCATTCTGCTTTAGTTTCGGCTACAAACTTAAATTCAGGCTGATTATTTTGATATAATTTTTCTAAATAAGAATCAGGAGAAAAATCAAAGTTATTTCCTGCCATCTATAACACCTCATTAATTTTAAGCTCTTAATTAGTTTAAATTTTAATCCTTATTCTGACAGCTGCTCTCTTCGATATTTAAATTACTCACATTTTTAAACTTAAACTGGTCTTCAGCTTCAACTCGTAAGTTAATATTTTTAAGATATAAGCCTTCAAGATTACTTGCTCTTAAACCTTCTTTACCGCTGAGGTTAATATTTTCCAGAGTTATATCCTTCATTTTCTTTTCCGGTAAACCGCGTAAAACAACAGGCTGAGCAATATTTTCACCTTTAATATTGCGCACAGTTATATTTCTAAATAAAGGCGGCATCTCACTCCTCGGCTCAACTGTAGTTGCATCATAATACATATTTAAAATAATCCCCTGATCCCGCAGATTGTTGATCTCAATATCTTCAAAAAGCAGATTTTCTACACAGCCTCCACGGCCGCGCATTGATTTCAAGCGAACTCCTCTTTCTCCACCATTAAAGACACAGTCGTAAACATGCACATTTTTAACTCCACCTGACATCTCACTGCCGATTACAACTCCACCGTGACCTTCTTTGGCCTTACAGTTACGGATTAGCAGATTTTCAGTCGGCTTATTTACTCTTCTGCCGTCTTCGTTAATTCCAGATTTGATGGCAATACAGTCATCTCCGGTTTCAAAATCACAGTCTTCAATCAGCATATTTTTACAGGAATCAGGATTAATTCCATCTGTGTTTGGTCCATCTGTAATAATTTTTAGATCTCTAATAATTGTATTCTCACAGTAAACAGGATGGATGGTCCACATTGGCCCATCTACAATTGTAATCCCTTCAATCAAAATATTTTTAGAATTAATAGGCTGAATAAACTGTGGTCTTAATCCTTCTTCTCTACCAAAAATTCTATCTTTTACCGCAATCCCGTTATATTCTGCATCATATAGTTCTTTAGCTGCAGCATGCTGGGTCTGCTTCCAGGGCCACCATTTGGCTCCATTACCAACTAATTTCCCTTTGCCGGTAATCGCTATATTTTCACAGTCCTGAGCATAAATTAGAGGAGAATAATTATAGCATTCATTTCCCTCCCAGCGGGTAAAAACTACCGGCAGATAATCTTCAAAATCATCACTGAAAGAAATTACTGCTCCCTTTTCTAATTTCAGATGAACATTGCTTTTAAAGTGAATAGGTCCTGTAAACCACTCGCCTTCCGGCACGACAATTGTTCCTCCACCAGCCTGATGACAGCTGGAGATTGCCTCTGCAAAAACTTCAGTATTATCAAATTTTCCATCTGCCACTCCACCAAATTCTTTTAGATCAAACTCCCGCTCTGGAAATTCCGGCCTTTTGACCTCTATTTCAAAATTAGATTTTAACATTTAAGCCTCCCTTATAACTGCCTAAAACTGAATTAACTTTTTCTGATCAGCCGAGCGTCTGGCCTGCAGAGCCGCTTCGGTAACTCTAAATGATTCTTCCGCTGTAATCATACAGTCACCATTACCTTTGACCCAGTCCAGAAAATCAGCAAAAATTTCTTTTTTCTTGACTAAAGGCAGTTCTCTGTTTCCTTCAATTTCATCATTGATTAAATATACTTTTTCTTTTAAAACCTCGATAACTCCCTTATCTCCAGCAATTCTAATCCGATCATCATCATGGCTGGTCGCATTCTGCGGCCTTAAATAGTCAATATTAACTGAACCTGCAGCCTGATCCTCAAAATCAAAATGGCAGAGTGCCGAAACTTCCAATTCGCCATGATTTTGATTGGCAATAGTAGAATGTGAGGCATAGACTGATTTAAAATCCTTGCCACTCAACCACTGCATCCAGTCAATTGCGTGACTGCCGACCCAGGGAATAGTACCACCATAAGTCTCGCGCTTTTTATAAAAGTCTTCGCGCTGGCCGAGTCGATAAGATTTCTGGGCATTCATCAGTCGTACTTCCCCAATTGCACCCTCTTTAATATATTTATAAGCGGTTAAAAACCAGGGTTTATAGCGGATTCCAAACATTGCTGCCAGTTTGGAGTCACTCTTCTCATAGGCACTCTTTACTTCTGCCAGTTCTGCCAGTGTGGTAGCAATCGGTTTTTCAACAAATAGATCAATATTTCTATTTAAAACTTCCACTGCAGCCCGCGCATGATCGCCAAAGTGACAGGCTACAGCAGCAACATCAGGCTTCAGCTCATCCAGCATTTCTATGTAGTCATCATATTTTTTTAGATCATAATCCAGTTTTAATTTCTGATAGAGGTCTTCAACACTTTCTCCCTCTGAACCTGGTGCAATTGCAACTATTTCATCTTCATAATTATCTTTTAAGCCGTTAACCACATATTTAGTATGACCGGTGGAACCAATTAAAACTATCTTCATTTTCTACACCTCTCAATTAATATCTTTAGTTAAACTAATATTTTTAAAATTTTAGTCAAAATTTTAGCTGGAAAGACTCTAATTTCGGAAAACATTTTCCAAAACTAAAGGAAAAAAGGTTTCTCCGGTCAAATATTATTAAATTCAGCCCGAGAGAAACCTGTTCTGACAGAATAATTAAAGTGTAACTCCATCTTTGAAAATTGCAATTTCTCGATAATCATTAATCTCATTTTTAGTCTTTGTTTTTTTAGAAGCAAGATCAATTAGGTAATCAAAAAACTCAGCAGCTAGAGAGTCCATATCTCTACCTTCCAGTAATTCTCCTGCATTAAAATCAATCCAGTTCCGCTTTTGATTGTATAGTCTGTTATTGGTAGAAACCTTTACAGTTGGCACCGGGCCGCCAAAGGGAGTTCCTCTTCCGGTTGTAAATAGAACCATGTGGGCACCAGAAATTGCTAAAGCTGTTGTTGCCACCAGGTCATTGCCCGGACTTTCTAAAAGATTTAGGCCCTTACCGGTAACCTGATCCCCATAGAAAAAGACATCATTAACAATACCTGTACCACCTTTTTGAGTACAGCCTAAGGACTTTTCTTCTAAGGTAGTAATTCCCCCTTCTTTGTTTCCTGGAGAAGGATTTTCGTAAATTTCCTGATCATGAGAAAGGAAATAATCCTTAAAGCCATTGATCAGCTCGACTACCTTTTCGAAAGTCTGCTCATCTTTAGCTCTATTCATTAAAATTTTCTCAGCCCCAAACATTTCTGGAACTTCAGTTAAAATACTTGTACCCCCATAGGCTCCCAGTTTATCAGAAATTCTACCAAGTAAGGGGTTGGCAGTTACTCCGGAAAATCCATCTGAGCCGCCACATTTGAGACCAATTTTCAGTTCAGAAACCGGCACTTCTTCCTGCTTAAATTTCCCGGCATAATCGACCAGGTTATCTAAAATCTTCTCGGCAGCCTTCTGATCATCTTCCACATCCTGCAGATTAATAAACTTAACCCGCTCCGGATTGTAGTCTCCAATATATTCTTTAAAATCTTCTATTAAATTATTTTCACAGCCGAGACCTACAACCATTACTGCTGCTGCATTGGGATGATTGACCAGACCGGCCAGCGCCTTCTGGGTCATCTCCAGGTCATCACCAAGCTGGGAACAGCCGTAAGGATGAGGAAAGGCATGAATGCTGTCGATAACTTCATTTTCAATCAGCTCTTCGTACTTCATCTCTGCCTTTAAGGCCATTTTTTCTACAACTTTATTGATACAGCCGACTGTATTGATAATCCAGACATCATTACGAATTCCAACTTTGCCCTTTTCCCGCTTATAGCCCATAAAAGTAGGCATTTCTGCTGGTTTTTCTACTTCAGGTAAATCAGGCTGATAATCATAATCCAGTTTGCCTGAAAGAGCAGTCTTTAAATTATGAGTATGGATCCACTCACCTTTTTTGACCTCTTCTGTTGTTTTTCCGATTGGAAAACCATAACGAATTACTTCATCACCTGCAGCAAAATCTTTTAAAGCAACCTTGTGGCCGACAGGAATATCACTTAAAACCTTAATTTTTTCTCCCTTAACTTCAATTTGTTCCCCGGCATCTATTTCTTCAACAGCGATCACTATATTATCATTTTCATTTATTAATAAAACTCTGGCTCCCATAAGAACCTCCTTAGATTCTAAAATAGCCCGGAATAAAGACATCCCAGGCTATTTAAATTTATATTTGATTATTTTATCATTTACTTAACATTCTTAAAGAATAACTTCTTTGGACCATAATAGCTTACATGTGCAACTAAATCTGCAGCTACACTGTAGGGCATACGGCCGCGGTCAACCTGACGCCCAACAACATTGGCTAAAGTTCTTCTAAACATTTCTGAGCGGGAAGAATAGGACATTAATTTTCTGGAGTCAGTAACCATCCCGGCCAGGTTATAGAATAAATCTACAGTTGTAACCTGCTGCAGCTGTCTTTCCATTCCAAATGGACTGTCAGTTAACCACCAGGGAGCCCCTAAGGATACATTGGGGAAAGCTCTGGAAATTGTAGAAGCTGTAAACCAGTGAGTTGGTTCCATAGTATAAAGTACAATATCCAGCTCAGAATCAAATTTATTGACAAAATATTTAAGATTCTCAGCCAGCTCAATATCACTGTTTGAAATATCGCCACCGGTATCAGGACCAAGATTATCATAAAGGCTGTCCCGATAATCTCTTACAGCACCAATATGCAGCTGTGTTACCCAGCCGCTTTCCTGATTTAACTTTCCAAACTCAACCAGGGTAAAGGCTTTAAAGTCTCTAATTTCTTCAGTACTTAATTCTTCACCATTTACTGCTTTTGCATAAATTTCAGCTGCTTTATCCTTTTCAACCTCGTAAGAAATTGGTTCAACTATTCCGTGGTCACTGGCTACACAGCCCATTTCCTCAAAATAATCATGAGATTTTTTAAGAGCAGTTAAAAGTCCATCTAAATCATTAACATCCTGCTCATAAGCATCACCTAATTTTTCAACATACTCAGACCAGTTCTGATGCTCAATATTCATAATCTTATCAGGACGCCAGGTGGGAAGAATTTTTACTCCTTCTACCTCTTCTTTTGCCTTTTTATGATTTTCTAAGCGAGAATATGGCTCATCAGTTGTACACATAATCTCAACATTCATTTCTTTTAATAAATTCTGAGGGCTCATTTCCTCTTTAGCCAGCATATTTTTGGTTTTCTGCCAGATCATCTCTGCAGTGTGCTCAGAAATTGGCTGGTCAATACCAAAACGGCGTTTTAAATCAAGGTGGATCCACTCATAAGTTGGATTCCCTGCAATTTCCGGGAATATTTTAGCCAGAGCAAGCCACTTTTCTTTATTAGAAGCATTACCGGTAATCTTTTCTTCCGGCACACCTCTTTTGCGCATCATTTCCCAGACATAGTGGTCAGTTTCAGCTTCAACCTCCCAGATATCATTCCAGCCTTCATTGGCTAATATTTCAGGTACATCACCGTGGTTGTGAGCATCTAAAATTGGTAAATTTTCAATTTCTTTATATAACCTTTTTGCTGTTTCACCTTCAAGTAAATAATTTTCATCTAAAAAAGCCATTTTATTCCTCCTAATAAGATATTTAACTTCTTGAAAACATTTTCATAAACATCATATCAATTTTTCCATCAATATCTATAATAAATTAAATTTTAATTTTCGTAAAAGCCTAATTTATTGAGATGTCTGCCGATATGTCTCTCTAAAGCCTGACGGTATTCCTTATCATGCTCATCCCAGAATTTATACAGTTTATCTCTAAAAAGATAACGTCCATCTCTTTTGTCCTGCAGTATAAAGCCGTAAGTTATATGCAGCAGCTGTCTAACTTCATTGATTTCCAAGAGCTCTCCCAGTTCCTGATCGCTGAGCTGAGCAAGTTCCGGCACCTTTGACAGATCTGTAGTCACATGATAAAACTTTTTAGCTTCTTCGAACTTTTCTAAAGCATAAGCATGAATATCCCTGTATAATGAAGGATCATTTTCGGCTACAACTCTAATTGCCTCCAGCCAGTTAGTTCCGGCTGTTTTGACATGAACTCTGCCTCCGGTATGTCTGCCGATTATCGGAAAGACACTGAATTTATCACTGCCTGAATGGATACTCAGTTTATAACCAAAACGATCGGCAATATCAGCATGGATTTTAAATTCTTTTTCAAACTGATCTAAATCTCCTATATAATCAATACCCTTTTGGAATTCTCCCACAAAACGAGGGGCCAGAGAATTAACCTCAATCTTATTTCGCTTTAATTCATTGGCTACAAAAAAATGCGCTTCCGGAGTAGTAGGAGTTGAAGTCTCATCAATTGAAATTTCAAAATCAACATCCCGATCTGATTTTTTTAATAAATGCTGTATCTCTTTAGCAAAGTCCAGCATTTTATAATAAATTAAAACAATCTCTTTAAAATTATCCTGATTGTATTCCAGCTGGTAGCCAGAATTAAGAACAAAGGTTTTGTTTAAATACTGATCTTCCAGGCCCTGACGTAAATAATCAGGAACCTCCTGGTAGGCATTTTCAATTTCAGCCTCAGTCATCTGGTCCAGATCATCATTAATATATTCTGTACAGTCTAAGGTCAGCATAGAATATCCTAAATCTAAAGCTTCTTCGATATCTGGTTTTTCTTTTAAGTGATCTGCATCAGCTGCAAAACCATCCTGATAGCCTTCCTGAAAAACAGCCCAGCTGACATCATCAAGCACTGACTTAAAAGTTCTGCCGGTTAAATTAAGCTCCCGTACTGACTGCTGAGCAAAAACAGGCATAGCAGAACTATCTTTAACAGCCTCAATATGCCCGGGAGTTGCAATCCCAAGACGATCACCAAGACCAAAACTTGCTGTCTTATTCCCTAAAGCTCTGGGAGCTGTAAAAGGAAAAATCTCTCTTAAAATCTCAGCATTATAGTGACTTAAAGGTGCAATTTTAGCCTTAAAGCCCGCCAGTTCTTCTATTTTACCCTGAAATAGCTCGAAATTTTTAGACTTGTTTAATATAACCAGCTTCTTTTTCTGATCAATTTTAGCCAGAAAATAGAATGACTTGCCCTCTTTAATTATTGAGCGGGGATAAATTCGATAATCTTCAGCGTATTCAGCAACTTTTTTAACGGCTTCTTTTGAAGTACCAACCAGTTCTTCAGCAAAATCTTTCCAGGACATAATAATACCTCCTTAGTATTGAGAAACTTTATCCAGGCAGAATATCCTCACCAATAAATTATTAAGTGAGGATAAATCTACTTTTATATTCTATTTAATTAATTTCTCTAAACTGGCTTTCATTCCTTCTTTTTTAATCAGATTTAAATTAGAAATTAAGGAATCTGTTAGGCCTGGAAGCTCATTTAAATCTCTGTCCCAGAAATCCTGCTTTGCCAGTACATCCTGACCCAGTTCAGCTAAATCAATTTCTCCAGCTTCAAAGCTGCTCCAGAGATCTGCAAAGTAGTTAAGAGCATCCTTATCATCTCTAATTAAATATTTCTCTCCATCACGGTAAGCAGCAAGTTTTCCTTCTTCCAGCTCAGTTCCATGGTAGAAATGAATTAAAGCTGCCAGAGCAAAACTTAAACGCTCAGGTACTTTATCATATTCTTCAATATGCTGAACCAGTGAAGGTAAAACTCTGGTTTTGAACTTAGAAGTTGAGTTTAAAGAAATATCAAGCCATTTATGATCAATATATGGATTTTTGAAACGCTCAAAGATTTTGGAAGCAAAGTCTTCCAGTTCATCTTCATCTGCATCTAAAGTAGGTATAATATCTTCAAATACTGCCTGGTTGATAAATTCACCAACAAGCTCATCATTAACTGCATCTCTTACCAGATCAATTCCTGCTAGATAGGATACAGGTACTGTTGAAGTATGAGCACCATTTAATATTCTAACTTTTGTTGTTCTATAAGGTGTTAAATCATCCACCCACTTTACATTTAAACCGGCTTTATGGAAAGGCAGTTTTTCTTTTAAACTTTCATCTCCTTCGATAACCCAGAGATGAAAAATTTCGCCAGTATCCAGATTCTGATCATGGTAGCCGAGTTCAGCTTCCAGCTCATCAATCTCATTAAAAGGATAGCCGGTTACAATTCTGTCAACCAGAGTATTTAAAAAGTGATTTGCTTCTTCAATCCAGTTTTTAAATTCTGCTTCAAGATTCCAGTCATCTGCTAATTTTAAGATAATCCTTTTTAAATTATCTCCATTGCGGTCAATTAACTCTACTGGAATAATTACCATCCCTTTATCCCGGGCACCATTAAATGTCTGGTAGCGGTGGTATAAATAGGCAGCCAGTTTTGCCGGATAAGATTCTGGTGGTGTATCAGTTAATTTATCATCTTCATTATATGCTATACCAGCCTCTGTAGTATTTGAAACTACAAATTCTATCTCCGGATTTTCAGCCAGCTTTAAGTACTGATCCCATTCGCTGTAGGATTCAATTCCGCGAGAGATTGCAGTCATAATTTCTTTTTTATTAACTTCTTCACCATTTTCAATCCCTCTTAAGTAAAGAGTATAGAGTCCATCCTGTTCATTTAAATTAGAAATTCTACCTTCTCTAATTGGCTGAACTACAACTGTTCTCCCTTTAAAATGCCCTTTTTTATTCATAGTATGGAACATCCAGTCAACAAAGGCTCTTAAAAAGTTACCTTCTCCAATCTGAACGACTTTTTCAGGATAATCTAAAATCTCAGCTGAAAAATCAGCCAGCTCAGTCCCCAGAAGTTCTGACTCTAAGTATTCACGATCTAACATCGGTAAATCATTTTTAGCCATTATGTGCCTCCTTTAAATTCAAAAATCGATAAAATAATCTATTTTACCCTTCAAGTTTATAATACTAAAAATATACTCACTTAACAATAAACTTAGTTGTTATTTTATTCAATAATTAGTCAATCTTTATTTTAAGTTCAACTGCTCGCTGCTGAAAGATTATTCAGTTCTTTTTCTTGCTGCAGTTCACGATAAATTGGTAAGTAAATTTCTCTGTCTCTGATAACACAGCCTGCTTTCTTTTTGGCTGCCTTTAATTCAGCACATTTGCTGCAGCTGATGCAGACTTTAGTGCTGTCCATTTTTCCCTTTTGAATAATATCTCTGGCAAAATCAGGGTAAGCAAAAGCCTGACGCCCAAAGCCAGCCAGATCAGTCCAGTCAGCAGCGACCATCCCTGCAGCTGCGTTAGCTCCATACTGGCGCAGCCAGCTAAATCCGGTACCAATAACCAGCGTCTGATTTAGATTTTCTTTAGTAAATTTAGTTAATTCAAGCAGTCTTTTTACTCCCAGCAGAGGATGTTCTGGCGGCTGATAACCACCGTTATCATAGGGGCGGTTGACATGAGGTTTCAAATAGGGAGTGCTGGCAGTAACATTAATCAACTTAACCCCCAGTTCTTCCAGCTCTTTTAAGAGTTTTGCCGCTTCAGCTAAATCAGGATTACCATCCTGATCTGTTGCCCAGCCTCCGGGAATTGCATCATAAATATTTAAACGGACCGCCAGATCAATATCAACCTTATTTTTTACCTTCATAATAGTTTCTTTTAAAAATCTAGTCCTATTTTCATATGTCCCACCATACTTACCTTTGCGGTCATAAGCAGCCAGCAGAGAAGAAAGCAGATAGCGGTGACAGCTTTTGATGTCAACTGCATCAAAACCTGCCTCTGCCGCCAGCTCTGCAGCCTTAAGATAATCAAGCTGCAGCTGATCTAGTTCCTCATCTGTGATGATATGGAAATCGTTTTCTGCAATTGAGACAGGGTCAAGCTCCTGATCATTAAAGGCTATAATGTTATTCTCACCAAAACGACCTGAATGAGTCAGCTGAGCCACTGTATAAGGATCAACTTCTGACTCAGTTTTTATAAGTTTAATCAGGTCTTTAAATTGAGCTAAATTTTCCTGTTTCAGATATAACTGACTTTCATTTGCCCTACCTGCTTTATCCACAGCAATCGCTTCCAGCCAGATTAATCCGGCTCCCCCATTTGCAAAGCGCTTATACCTTCTTTTAGTCAGCTCAGAAGGAGTCCCATCTGCTTCAGCATCTGCACCTTCCATCGGGTGGATAGCAATCCGGTTGGGAATTAGACGATTATTTATTTTAAGTTCTTCATTTAATATTTTTGTGTTCTCCGACAGAGGCAGTTCAAAATCAAGCTCTTTTAGATCTGCTTTAAGCTCTTTTAGAGAACTATAATTAAATTTTTGAGCTTTCATTTAATCAAATCCCTTCTTAATTAAATGGATTAAAAGCAGTATAGTTCTCTACATTTACCCATTTACTTTTAACTGCCCAGTCAAGATCAAGATCAGATAATAATTTTCTTTCGGCAAAGGCCTGATCAATTTTTTCGTCTATACCCGGTAAAACAGTCTGGTATTCTCCAGCTTCATTTTCAAATTCTTTTATTAAATTTTGCGGTACTGCTTTAATTTTTTCAGCCGAATCATAAGCTCCATTAATTGCTACAACAAAGTTCCGGGTGTTTTCTGGTGTACAGTATAAGTCCTCAATTAAAGAAAGATGCTTATCTGCTGCAATCCGGAAAACTTCTTTTTTAGGATCCAGACCTTCATTATCAAATTCAATAACTTCACCATCATTAAGTTCAATTTTTGTTTCTTCATTCATCTTCCAGCTGATCTTTCCTTTGGTACCAATGATCTCCATTACCGGATCTCTTTTTTCTTCTGGAATATGAGTTACATAAAAATATATCTTAGTGCCTGTAGTTGTTTCCGCTTCCAGGCAGGAATTATCATCAGCCTCTATGTAGCTGTGCCCTCTGTAAAGTTCAGCTCTTACTCTTTTTAACTGGGCAGAACTGTGCATACTCTGTCCTGCAAGAAAGATCATGTTATTTAAATAATGGGCAAAGGCATTGTGCATAGGTCCATCTAAAACTAATTGACCCATGGCCACACTTTTACCGGCCCAGTCATTGCGGTCATAATATGATTTAAATCGCGGCCAGAATCCTTTCGCTGCTATCTCTTTAATCTCACCCAGCTTACCCTCTAAAATAAACTGCTTAATTTTTCTAATAGTATGAGAGTGGATATACTGAAAACCAATAGAACAAAATCTTCCTGTTTCTTTTTCAGTTTTAATCATTGCATCAATTTCCTGAACAGTCGGTGCAGGCGGCTTTTCTAATAGAATATTATAACCTGCTTTCATACCTTTTATTGCCATCTCAGCATGGGTTGGAATTGATACAGGGAGTCCAATTACATCAACACAGGCCTTGGCTTCTTTTAGTAAGCTTTCATAAGAACTGTAAATTGCTATTCCCTTATGTCTTAATTCTCTTACTTTATCAGCATTATTCACCTGATCATTAACTACTACAGCAGTCAGCTTCATTTTACCTTCAGCTTCCAGTTCTTCAATATTTCTTAGATAACTTCCGGCAAAATTTCGCACACCAACAACTGCAAAACCTACTTCTGACATTTACGCAACCTCCTTATTTTTTATCTTTTTCTCAGTAAGTAATTATCAAATATCTCGTCAATTTAAACCAATTATATATAACTATCTAAAATACTTCTAAACATAATTTGTGTTCTGATCAGATCTTTAACAAAATTTAAGCTGAAAAATCCTGATCAATCAATACCTGAGAATGCAACACCATCAATTAAATATCTCTGGAAGAATATGAAGAGAATTATTGTTGGTAAGATTGAAAGAAATGTCATTGCAAACATTGCTCCCCAGTTTGTAATCGCATTTGGATCAGAGAACATTTTAAGTGCAATTGAAACTGGATATTTAGTTACACTCTGTAAATATAGTAAAGGTGTCATGAAATCATTCCAGGACCAGTAAAATCTAAAGATTCCAGCTGTTACTAATACCGGCTTTAAGTTAGGTAGAATGATTTTAAAGAAAATCCCAAATTTACTGCAGCCGTCAATTTCTGCTGCTTCATCTAATTCAGTTGGTATACCTCTAACAAACTGAACCATTAAGAAGGTAAAGAATGGTACCGGCAGCATCTGAGGTAAAATAACCGGTAAATACGATCCAACCCAGCCCCACTGATTAAACATAATATACTGAGGTATTCTTAAAATTTGTCCCGGCACTAAAACTGTTGCAATCATAATTGCAAACCAGAATTTTTGACCGATAAATCTGGTTCTGGTAAAACCAAAAGCAGAAAAAGAAGCTAAAATAATCTGACCAATTGTAGCAGTACCAGAAATGAAGAATGAATTTCTAAAGAAAGTTAAAAAAGATACTCCTCCAAATCCTCTCCAGCCTTCTAAATAATTTCTAAACTGCATTGCATCAGGCCATAAAGTAGCACTTAGAGCATTTCCGGATGATTTTAGTGAACCTGCTACCATCCAGAGCAAAGGATAAAGCATAAAGATACAAAAACCGCCGACTAATACCTGAAATAATATGTTTTTAAGTTTTTCTTTTTGACTAAAGGTTAAATTCATCAATTATTCTCCTTCCGATTCATAGTATACCCATTTATTGGATGTTTTAAACAGCACAATAGTAACAATGGTCAATAAAACAAGTATAATCCAGGCAAGAGCTGAACCGTAACCTAAGTATCCATTAGAAATACCTTTACGATAGAGATAAACGGCATATACCAGGGTTCTGTTTAAAGGACCACCCTCAGTAATAATGTAAACCTGAGTAAAGACCATAAACATCTTAACCATCTGCATAATCAAATTAAAGAAAATAACCGGAGTTAAAAGTGGTAAGGTAACACTAAAGAACTGCTGTACTTTACCTGCTCCATCAATCTCAGCTGCCTCATATAAACCTTTTGGGATCTGCTTTAAACCGGCCAAAAAGATAATCATCGGGGAACCAAACTGCCAGGCAGCAAGTAAAATAATTGTCCAGATAGCATAATCAGGGTGACCAATCCAGGAAATTCTATTACTCATAATCCCCATTCCAACAAGAAAGTCATTAAAAGCTCCCTGTGAGGAAAATAACTGACGCCAGATTACTGAAATAGCAACACTACCACCTAAAATAGAAGGTACATAATAGGCCGCCCGGTAAAAATTAGTAAAAGGTCTGGCTTTTCTAAAAACTAATGCCAGTGCCAGAGCACTTGCCAGTCTTAAAGGTACAGCAAAAACTACATAATAAAATGTTACTTTAAGCGAAGTCCAAAATTTTGGGTCATCAGTAAATATTTCTATATAATTGCGAAGCCCTACCCAGCTTGGATCACCTACAATAGTATATTCTGTTAAAGAATAATACAGAGACCTTAGTAAAGGAAAAGCTAAAAATGCTAAAAATCCAATTAACCAGGGTAAAATAAATACATAACCAGTTAAATTCTCTTTTATCCACTTCTTTTTATTCATTCCAGCATCTAGAGAGCGAACCGAATCCAGTGCTTCAAATTTATTATTCAAAAATCTCCCTCCTTAAGTGTTAATACAAACTATAAGCTAGTGACTCATTTTAAATCACTAGCTTATAGAATTTTATCTTATTTTATTTTTTATTTAAATAAGAATGTTAATGCTCAACTTATCTAGAAAGTAACTTTGTAGCTTCTTCTCTGAAATCTGCTGCAGCTTCTGCAGGAGTTTTCATACCATAAATTACTTCCCAGTACTGATCAGCAAATGCTGTAGTTACTTCTGAGAATGCAGGTGGCTGTAATGGAAGTACAGGACCAGCGTTTTCAGCAGCTACTTCGATGAAATCAAATACAGCCTGATCATATTCGTCTGCGTCAGCTTTTAGAGCTGCTCTAACTTCACTGTTAGTAGGTACTCCACGATCTGTACCGATTACTTTACCAGCTTCAACATTGTTGAACCAGAAGTTTAAGAAAGTCATTACTTCTTCTGGGTGCTCAGTATTTTTCGCAGCAGTCATAACCATTGCAGGCTTCATAAATCTACCTTCCTGAACTTCATCTTCAGCTCTTGGATATAAGAAAGGATGTAGAAGTTTGCCAGCACCATTAGAAATAGCAGGTAACTGATTACTCCAGTAGTTAGTTGCAGTTGCAGCTTCACCCTTAGTGACAGGATCCTGCTCAATTGCACCAGGAGCTTCCTGTCTCTGCATAGCATCCTGAACTACACCAGCGTCAATTAATTCTAAATCATAGTTCATGTAATCTACAAATAACTGATCATCATCATAACCTAAAGACTTTCCATCTTCACTAAAGAAGCTCTGGCCGTGCTGTCTTAGATAAGTAACAAATCCATTTCCTTCTTCCTGAGAAGCAGGAGTTGCAGCACCTAAAATACCTAATTCTTCATTTAACTTTTTGAACATTTCAGCTCTATCTTCCCATGTATCTTCTGGAGAAGGATAGTCTACACCAGCAGCGTCAAATAATTCTTTATCATAATAACCTGCAGGAGCATTTACACCAGTAGCAAGTCCCATCTGCTTACCATATGCTCTACCCATTTCTAGATAAGATTCACCAATTTTGCTAACATCTAAAGAGCCATCTTCAATATAAGGATCTAATGCTAAAAGTTGATCGTTTTCAACATAACTTGCCATCATTTTTCTTACATGCTGAATAATATCAGGTAAGTTATCTCCAGCTGCCTGAGCGTTCATCTTATCCCAGTAGCCACCCCAACCAGTATATTCTGGCTGAATTTTTATGTTAGGATGTTCTTCTTCGAACATTTCAATAACTCTTAAAGTTCTTTCGTGTCTGCTCTGAGAACCCCACCAGGCAAAACGTAAAGTTACTTCTTCGTCCTGAGCCATTGCAGCAACACTAAGTGATAAGGATAACGCAAATGTTAAAATTAATACTAGAGCTAAACTTTTTTTGCTAAACATTTAATTTCCTCCTTGGAATTTAATTAAGTTTTAGTATGTTCAATTAAGTTAATAATTATAAATTCTTATAGGCTTATAAATCTTTCTGCCTCTGCAAAAAGATCAGAGAAAATTTTTGTCCCCCCCTTTTTTGAAAGTATTAAAATAAATACAGTCTTATATCCTTATCCTTATTAGATTATCTGTAAACTTATCTTAGGAAAATGTTTTCCGTCAATTAAAAAATTATTACGAATTTTTAGAAAAATATTAACGGTGCTTTTTTTAATTAGTATTTAATAAGGAGTTATTACTAATCTAAGCTTTTCCAAAAATGTAATAATCAATCTTTAGGAAAACAATTTCCATAAAGAGAATAAAAAAAGCAATAACTTTTATTCACTATCTATATTATAAATAATCGTCTGTTAATTGTCAAACAATTTTTAAATATTTTTTTTAAAAAAACAATTCAATCTCCACAGATTAAAACTGTGAAGACTGATATAACAGGCTTTATCTAGCCTATATTTTTTACTGAATTTCTTTCAATTAATTTTAATTCTATATTTGAAAAGTCAGAATTTTTCTTCTCCTTTAGATTTTCCAGTAAATACTTTCCAATATTTGTGCCCAGCTGATGGATGGGTAGGGAAACCGTTGTAAGTGGTGGATAAGAGTATTTTGCTTCCGGTAGATCATCAATTCCAACCACTGAAATATCATCTGGAACCTTAATCCCCTGATTATTTAATTCCCAGATTAAACCTAAAGCCGTAGCATCATTGGCAGCAAATACAGCAGTAAACTGATCTATTTTATCTATTAATTCAAGCGCAGCTTTCCGACCACCCTCAAAACTAAAATCTCCGGCAAAAATAAGTTCATCTGGCAGCTCAATCCCATTTTCTTTTAGCTTATCTTTTAAACCTTCTCTTCTTAAAAAACTTGTATAAAGTTTTTCCGGGCCATCAACAAATGCAATCTCCCGATGCCCATTTTCCAATAAATATTCAGTAATAGTCTCGGCTGCTTTTTTGTTGCCCAGATTTATATTATTAATTTCAAAGGGATGAGGTGTAATTCCCAACAAAATAGTTCCCTGAGCTTTTAGCTGCTCAATCAGGGTATACATCTGCTGTTCATATTCTTTATCCATTAAAGCTCCCCCGGCTAAGACTATGGCGTCAGCTCTATTTGCTTTTAACATCTTTACAGCATGAACTTCTTTTTCCACACTGCGGCTGGTATTATAAATATTAACAATATATTCATGCCCGGAGATAAACTCTTCTATCCCCTTTACCATCTCGGCAAAATAAGAGTCACAGATATCATGGACAATAACTCCAATGATATTTGACTTATCACTTTTTAAACCCTGGGCAATTCTATTTGGTGAAAAATTTAACTTCTCAATAGCTGCCTTTACCTTGTCTTCTGTATCTTTGCTGACAGGATGATCACTATTATTAATTACTCTTGAAACTGTAGTTGGTGAACATTCTGCCAGTTTTGCCACATCTTTAATAGTTACTTCTTTATTTGCCATGATAAACTCCTTCCAAATTATATCAGTTGTCAGAATAATTTTATCATAGTTTAATTTAGCTTTCAATAAATATGGAAAACGTTTTTCTTTTTTCAAAAAAGAAAGGGCAGTTTTTAGTTTTTAACTGCCCTTTTTAGAATAAATCTATTTTTATTTGTTTTCTAACCTAATAACTGTTCCAGTCAGAGCTTTCAGCTCAATCTGGTCGTTATTTATCCTGACACCGACTGGATTTTCTATCTTTTCTAACCCGGCCTGCTTCTGGTCCACAAGAATTTCAGCCTCACTTAAATTTAGGGGTATTGAAAATTCTCGTTTTACCTGATCTGCATTAACAATTACATAGTAGTTATCTTTTTCTCCTTTCAGCTGGTAGGCAGCTGCCAGATCCTGATCTTCAATTTCTTCTGCAGAAAGGGCCTGAACCTTTGCTTCGATTAATTCCATTTCTCCCAGCCTAAAAACTTCGTCTGACTGGCGGAGTTTAATTAAACCTCTGGTATAATCAATAGTCTGCTGGTGCAGTTTACTCTCATTTATTTTATCCCACTCAATCATATTAACTGCATCTGTGGAGTCATAGCTGTCATCAATAAAATATGGATATTTAAATTCTCTCCCTTTTTGGTTAACGCCAACAAAGGAAGAAGGTGGTGCTTCTTCTGTCTCAGTTCTAAACTGCTTTGTTCTGCCATATTCCTGACCGGCATGCAGAAAGATTCTGCCCTGAGAAGTTAAAACCATCAGATTTGCCAGCCGCAAACGCTGCTGAATTTCTGCTTCTTCACTGTCAGGATCACTTTCAGTGGCAATGGCAATTACATCATGAACAGTCATATTATCATGAGATTCAATATAGGTAACCACATCTCCCGGATCATCAGCTTTAAAGTTGAGGGGCTGGGCCTTAATATTACTGATAATTCGATCTGTACTAACCTCACCACCAGTCACAAAACGGGGTTCTGCCTCTGCTCCAAAGCCTGACTTGATCATATTTCTGTAATCATCAGAAAAACTGGCTACTGAATCTGTATGCTGCATCCAGTCCTGATCAGCAGGCTGCACATTTGGATAAAGGTCATCTCCCTCATAGGTTCTCCAGCCTTCACCAATCATTAAGATATTTGGATTTATTTCTTTTGCCTTCTGATAGGCCAGCTCAATACTTTCTGCATCGTGATCTCCCATCATATCAAAGCGGAAACCATCCACTTTAAATTCATCCACCCAGTAAGAAATTGAATCCAGCATCATCTTTCTAGTCATCTGATGAGTAGTTGCCAGTCTGCCGCCGCCAAAACTGGTCTTGGCTGAACCATCGAGCTTCATAAAATGATAGTAGTCAGGCTGCAGATCTTCAAATAAATGTACTCTCGCTGTGTGATTAAATACTACATCCAGAATTACTCCCATATCTCTTTTGTGAATTTCCGCAATTAGTTCTTTAAATTCTTTAATTCTCCGGGCCGGGTCTTCCGGCTTTTCTGAGTACATTCCACTCAGAGAAAAGTAACTGTGGGGATCATAACCCCAGTTGTAGTTATTATTGGCCGAAGAATATTCTAAAAGCCGCTCATCATTTGCAGTTTCATCGCCAAAATAATAGCTCATTACAGGCAGTAGTTGAATATGAGTTACACCCAGGTCTTCAATATAGTCCAACTTTTCTTTAAAAGCTGCAAAAGTTCCAAACTGAGCCTCAAGCTCGTCTGCAATCGCAGGATCAGAGGTTAAATCTCTGACATGAACTTCGTAAATTACTGCATCTTCTCTTTTGGCAAAATTATCGATCTCAGGAAACTCCAGTTCCGGACCAATATCTGCTGGATCGACAATTGCAGCTTTTCCGGCCTTATATTCCGGGCCTTTATCTTCAGGGTGATATTTCCAGGCTGCCATAGAAGGTGCATAGGGATCTAAAGCAATATTAGTTTCTCCATCATGCTTAATTAAATAGTGATAATAGTATCCTTCCAGATTTTCAAGCCCTGTATTCTCTTTCGTCAAAGTTAGTTCCCAGACTCCATTTTCAGTTTTAGACATTTCTAAATTATCTTTAACTACCTGATACTGGTCATTTTTATCATATAATCTAAGCTTTACACTTTCAGCTTCTGGTGACCAGAGCTTTAAGACTGCAGCTCCATCTTCTTTTAATTCAGGTCCTAAATCACCCTCATAGCTGTATTTTTCGTCGATAAGGCGCCAGCTTCTAATTACATCATAATTATTTTCCCCAATAGTTAACTCATAGGGTGCATCTTCTAAATGAAAGGCTCCATAAACTTCTACCTTATTTTGATCAATAATTTTTATCCGATCAATTTTAGGCTGAAGCTTCCATTTGTTCTTTACAGTTATCATTTCCTCCAGTTCTTCTGCTGTCAGTCCATCTGTGGTAGAAAATCGCAGATCAATTTTTGAATCTAATAACCTCGCAGTTATTAAGCTTGATTCGGAACTGTAATAAGGATTTTTATAAACTTTTTCTAAATCCTGATAAATAAATAGCTGTCTATCTTCTAAGTTTGAAATATTCATATCTGCTGTCTGCTCTCCTGTTTCGGTATTTACTGCTAAAAAGTTAATCTGTTCTGCATCTTCTTTAATCTTAATATCTAAATAAGCTCCATAATCAGAAATCTGATCTTCGGGAAAAGGTGCGGCAGCAGTGGGCCACTCGCCCTGATCTTCTGAAATCTGAGCAACATCTCCCCACTTCCAGATTCCCCAGTTTTTATAATTATCATTTTCATTTTTAAAATATATTCTAACTTCATTATCTGCCAGATCTACCGGCTCTGTCAAGTGCAAACTGTACTCCTCATTTTTTTCCTGCAGCCAGACCTCGTTCATCTCATCGCTTAGTATTTCTACAAATAAATCTCCACTTAAATTTTCACCCTGAGTATTGTTGATTAAAAAACCGACTTCTTCAGGATTCTCAGTAAGTTCAACATCTAGATAAGGCCCATAGTCATTCTGAGGCGCTTCTTCGATATTTTCTGCACCCTCCGGCCAGGCCCCTTTAGCTTCCGACCACTCCGCTACATCCTGCCAGAGCCAGAGACCTAAATCCTCGTAATTTTGACTGCTGTTTTGAAAATGAATCCTTAGATGACCTTCCGGAATCTCTGCAGCCATTAAGGGAGCAGAAAGAAATAATAATAAAATTAAAGCACCAATAATCAGTTTTCTTGTTTTTCTAATTAACATAGAATCCCCCTAATTTTGAAATATTAAAATGAAAAAAGCTACTCCCCCTTTTTGAGAAAAGTAACTTAAGTTATATTAATTATAAAGTTATAGTTTAAATTGTATTAAAAGAATAGATTAGATAAATTAAAACAAAGCTGGACTAATAATCCATTTAGATAAGTAGTATTGTGCAGAGAAATTTCCACTTGTATTAGTTATTGAATTATAAAAACAGCTTCCGAATAATTGGAAATTTTTAGTGTTCAAACGTTTGCACAAATACTAATATTAAATAAATATTAACATTTTCAATTAATAAAGTCAAAATTATCTAGAAAATTTACATTATCCTTTGACAAATCAAGCTAAATATATTAAAATAGATGATGGTGTTAGTTGTCTGACGTCTAACGAAACTATGAAATTTTATATAAAGGAGAATCAATTATGAATCAAGCATTTTTAGCAGCGATTTCGGGTTTAATTGTAGGAGGTCTTTTTTCTTTTCTAAAATTACCTATTCCTGCTCCACCAACTCTATCCGGAGTAATGGGAATTGTAGGGATCTATGTTGGCTTTATGATCACAAAAACAATATTTTAATCAGAAAAAAGGCCCTCTTCGCTTAAGAAGAAGGCCTTTACTTTATTTGTTTTAATTTATTTAGAATCTCATACCTACAGAAACTGTAAATTTAGAATAATCTGCATCACTAGTTTCACCATCGGTATATTCAATTTCTCCACTATTATTAGTGTATAGGATATCTGCTGTATACTGATCTGTTACATACATACCAGCACCTAAAGCATAATACAAACCACCACTACTGTCCTCAACCTCAGGATATTCAAGTCTAAAAGAAGCAAATCCCAGATGACCGATAAAATAAAGAGGGCCATTGTCCATAGTATACTCGGCCAGTCCATAAATTGGAGTGAAGCCAAAGTTACCATCATAATTTTCAAAATCTCTATCCAGCTGTAGTGTTATTCCAGCTCCAAGGTCAAATCCATTGCGATAAGGCATAATATATTCACCAGTTACACTATATCCCATTTCAGTATCATATGATTCTTCGTCAACATCCATTTCCGAAGCAAAATCAATTCCAAGCTTAACTGACCAGCTGCTCTGTGCCTGTGCAAAAACATTGAAAGAGAATAAAAACATTACCATTACAAGTAAAACCACCATAGTTTTTTTCATTAAAAAATCCCCCTTCTTAATTTATAATCTGGTTTCTATTTAATATATTCAATACCTGTAGAGATTTTCCTTCTTTATTTAGGCGAAAAACCAAATTTATTTTCAATTTTTGTAATTTTAGCAAAGATATTGTCGAAAATCTTTATTTTTTAAATTTATTGAGATTAAAAAAAGGGTTTTGAAACTTTTTTGTGCAATAGGTAATAGACAGTAAATTATATTTTTAAGAAAGCAGGCTGATCAAAGATGCAGAGGCAGTCAGCTCATCTTTGCGGTTAATTTGAAGCTCCACATCCAGATTGCCATTTTGATCCAGTACCCTTCTGGCTACAGAAATAACTAAGCTTCCACTTCCTGCATCCACATATGTCTCTGGCCAGCCCTGTTATTTCACCTGTTACAGTATTATTAATTAAATACCCCAGTCCTCCCATACCTAAAATTATTACAAGAGAAATTATTGCAATAATTTTTGTGTTGAGACTCTGACTTAGGTTAATTTTTTTCATAAAAGATAAATCCCCTTAATTGAGAGCTGCAGTTAAAGCAAACTCTTTTAAGGGGACTCTATAAATTATATATTTTAAATTATATCAAAATGAAACTCTGTAACTGTATGATATTTTTCTCCCGGTT
>Ga0247721_100231_pt1 | contig 21217 bp, 10 predicted proteins | sample MSEWel2017_08_16_FD_189089 | JGI IMG/M metagenome (GOLD analysis project Ga0247721, IMG submission 189089) | Subsurface sediment microbial communities from gas well in West Virginia, United States - MSEEL Well Study Marcellus 3H_2017_08_16 | ecosystem: Environmental > Terrestrial > Deep...
GATTTGAGTATTTAGCTTTAGAATCATTGCTGTCATTTTGATCAAAATCATTTTCATTTAATAATCTATCTGTTTTTATCTGATCACCATCATAGTGACGGGTTTCCATCTTTGATAAAAAGTCACTGAAATAATATTCTACTCGAGCCAGGTTCATTTCATCAAGACAGACCAAATAGGGATTAGCAGGATCTTCAGCAGCTTTTTTGATTGTTTCTAAGATCGGGCCAGGCTGAAAGTCTCCTCTGATATTGCTGTAACCTAAAAGATCTGCACTGTCATTCCAGTCTGGTTTAACTGAAATCAACTTAAAGCGATCATTTTCTGAGCTGCAGCCAATTGCTCTGGCAAATAGTTCTACCAGTTTTGTTTTACCTGTACCTGAGATACCAGCAAGCAGGACAAAGGGCTTTGTTTTTAGAGAAAGATAGAAGTTTTCTATTAATTTATCAGGGTAAGTATAACCCTGAGCTTTGATGTAGTTTTTAATTTGAGAGAGTTTTTGTTTACTTGTTAAATCATCCATATTTTCAGAAACTCCTTCTCCTGTTTCAATTTCAACTGCATCTAGTTCTAAATAGTAGTTTTCATAATATTTTTGATAGATTTTCATTATTTGAATTAAATCTTCTATTAGTTCTTTTTCTGAAATTTGATTGTTAATTAATTGCTCAGCTTTGTATTTCTGATAACAAATATTTGATAACTCATAAGCTTTACCTTTACCAGATTCAGCAAGGTCAATTTCATTATCAGTTTTAAAATCACCTAAATCCATCTTAGCTCTTAATTTATCACGGTTATTTGTAAATTCTTCTTTGGTGCTGCGAGTTACTCCTTGATTAAAGGTTAAGTAGACTCTCTCCATATCTTGAGAAAAAAGATAAACTACATAGACTCCTTCTTGAGTTGTAGTTGTTATATCTTTATTCATTATTGCAAGCCAGGGAACTTTAGCCCAATTACCCATTCCAATTGAACCTTTGATTATATAATTATCTATTTTATAATTTGAAGAAAGCTTTTCTTCTAGAAATTCTGGCAACTGATGTCGCATTAAGTCTCCTAGTTCATGCCCAGCAAATTCTTCGTGTAATCTTGCTTCTTTATATTCTGAAACTATTTTGATTAAGTAATTGATAAAAGTATTATCTGTGTTTTTCATTTTATTATTTGAAGATTCAGCTGGATTAATAATTTTATATTCACCCCGATCACTAAGAAATTCAATTTTATTATCATCTCTTAACTTCTGCAATGTCTGTCTCATTTTATCTCTAATGTGATTATTTTCAGGATAAAGTTTTTCAAAATGATCTTCAAAATTATATAGTTCATCTAAAGTGAAAGTATCTCTAATTTTCCAATTATCTTTAATTACTTTATAGACTTCTTCTTTCCAAGCCAAAATTAGACCTCCTAAGTTGTTAAGTTTATAAATATAAAATTAATAATCTCTTTTCTCAATATATTTATAGATTTCATAAAGTCTGTCTAATGTTTTTAAAACATGCTCATATTCTTTTTCAGTTAAGGTTTCATCAGCTTCTTTTTTGAAAATGGCTCCCATAAATATAAACATCCCTCGATCAATAAGATGATCTTCAATTTTTTTAATAGAATAATTAGAACTTCTATTATAATCTTCATCATGATGAAACATCATTAAATTATCAAACTTATCAAAATTTTGTTCAAGATAGTTGTTATAGACTTTAATTCTAGGTTTAAATATTGAAACTGGATCAGTAACAGATCTACTTGGTTCTATAGAAAAAGCAAAACCAGCTCTAAATTCATTTCTGAATTTTTCGTAACCTACAAACTTGAAATTCTTTTCTGCCAGCAGAATGAAAAATATACGAGTTATCAGGATCATCATTCATAATAGTCCATTTCGAAAATAATTTATATGTATTTGGATGTTGAATATCTTTATATTCATTTCTGAAATATTGAAGATCACCAACTTTATAATCCTTACTTTTATCATTAATGACATTTGCAACATTAGCAATATCCATTATTATACACCTCTTAATCAAATAATTTAAAATCCAAATTTTTATTTTCAATATTCAATCCCTGAGCTATTATTTCAGCTTTGATATCTCTAGCTAAATTATTGAGCAAAAATCATTGATATTTAATTTTAGAACTAGGATAAAATAAATAAACTTAATTTACTTTTTTATTGATTTTTATTCAACATTTTTTCAGATTGTGTTGCATATGAAATTATTAAACATAACAAATTTCCCAACCTGATTTTTTTAAATCTTCTACATGGTCATTTACTCTTTTTTCATGAATCGCAACACATAAAAGATCACTTGGCCGACTCATACCAACAAAAGCAATTTTCAAATTAGTTTTAACTTTAATACTTGGTTTTTTAACTGGACTACTTTTTAAATATTTAATTAATCTTTCGAACTCATATTTATACCAAAAAGTTTCTAAATAAAGTGTAGCAGTATGTGTTTCTCCTTTCACACTATGAACTGTACCAATTTTAATATTTATACTTTCATATTCATATATATTTGTAAAATCTTTTTTTACCTCAATTGTACTTTCTTCTTCTAAAGCTGAAGCAATTAAAAAATCATTAACTTCTTCATCAACTTCTATTCCCAATATATCAAAAAATTCATTTCTAATAAAACATTCTAAATCATTAAAAATACTTTTATCATTATACAAATCTAAGCACCATTCAGCAAGTTTAATGTTTATTTTGTTATAAAATTCTTTATTTTTTTCCTTTAGATATTTAAACAATGTTCTTTCTGTTAAATAACTGTCTTCTGTTTTAAAATTAGAAATCTTTAATACTTTTAAAAGTGCTCTAATTATAATTTTTCTATAAATATTTGCCTCATCATAATTTGTTTCAATATAAATCGAAGATAAATATCCACTCAATGAGTCAAAGTCCTTTTTTTTAATTTTTTTAGTTGGATTATAATTTTTATAATAGCTTGATAATGTCAATTTGTTATCTTCTCTTTTTTTACCAACAAAACCCACAGCTTTAAATACTGGTTTATTAATTTTTAGTAGATTATTTTCTTTAATTATTTGTGCATATTTAGGTAATACTTCTTCCACAGTTTCATCATTAAAAATAATTATTTTTGGTTTAATTTGGTCTTCTGAATTATTATTCCCTTCAATTTTTTTAGGTGGATAACATAATTTTTCTACTTTATCTGCAACAGCATTTGAAAATCTTTTACTATCAGCAATTGTCAAGTTATTATCTTTAATCTCCCAAAATAATTTATTTTTTGATGAACCAACAGAATTAAATATTGCTTGGTTAGGATCGCCAATTTTTTGTACGATTACATCTGAATCAAATAAAACTTTTAATAATTTTATTTGATATGAGTTAGTATCTTGCATCTCATCAACAAAAATATATTGAAATCTTTGAGAAAATGTTTTGCGTAATAAATCTTCAAAATCTTTTAAATATCTAAATGCTAAAGAATATGCATCATCATAGCATAAATATCCCTTTTTTAAAATTTCTAATTTGAATTCTAAAATATTTTTGAAACTATCACATTTATTTTTAAATACTGATTTACCATTTAATTTTTTTACTAAAACATTGAAATCTTCAAGACTAAATCTTATATTTTTTAAATAATCCATATATTTTCTTTTTCTCTCTAACCAATATTTTCTAGTCCTGTAATTCAACATATTATAATATTTATCAATACTTTCATTGTATAAATCTTTATCAATATTGTAAGGCTTTTTTCCAAAATAATTAATATATGCTGGAATAGCTAAAAATTGATTAACGAAAGTTTGAAAAGTCCCAAAAAAATTAGGGGTATCAAATAACTTTTTTCCTTTTTTATCAAGTCTATTTGTTATTTCATCTATTGCTACATTAGTATGAGTTAAAACACAAATACCTTTGTTATTTTTTAGAGGCATTTTATTAGCTAATATAGCTAACTTAGCTAATAAAGCTGTTGTTTTTCCACTACCTGGACAAGCAACTATATCTTTAGATTCTAAACATTTAATTACTTTTTTTCGTTTCTGATCAAATTTATTTCCTTCAGGTAAAAATATTTTTTCGGCATATTTAATATCTTCTTTTGTTATTTCAATCATTATCCTCACCCTGATTACAAACATATTTTAAGGCATCTATAATATATTTTAATTTTTTATCACTAAAAATTCTTCTTTTGATTTCTTCTTTATCCAAATCATTTAATAGTTTAGCAAAACATTGTGCAGTAATAGCCTTAGAAATATTCTTATCTAAAAGTATATTATTATAAACTTCATAAGCTATTCTTTCTGAAGACCAATTTTCTGTTTCCCATTTTTTGAGTTTTTTCTCTACTTCATTATCACATTCTTTTTCTTTTTCATCAGTCAATACATATTTATCACTATTCTGGATTTTTTTTGCATATAATACAGCTTTATAAAATTCAACAATTAAACAACTTAGAGCTAAAACATATTCTAAAGTCCAATCTGGAGAAACATAAGTCTTGACTCCTTGACCATCATACCTTTCTTGTTTTTCTTTTATTTTTTCTTTTACTGCAAACTTATATTCTTCATCTTTCCCAAAATCTAACTTTTTTTCCTCTAAAAAATTATCTGGTTTTATATCACAATCAGTAATACAAGCTACTGGTATTTTCATTCTATTTTCATGTTTTCTTTGGAAAATTTTAGAATACCTCAAAAAAGCTGTGCTCCCAACATTAACAATCGAAACACCATATTTTGATAACGGCAAATCGATAACATTAGCAATTGTTGGTATCAATAAATTTTCAGCATCTCCTTCAACTAATATAACTCCTTGAGCGAAAAACAAATTAGACTTGGTAGAATTTAAAAATCTTTCTAAAAACAAATAATCACCTTTAAGCAACTTAGTATATTTTCTACCCATAGGAAACGCTTCTCCATTTTTTATAATAATCAAATTTTTTAATTTAATTGTTGAAGCTAAAATTGGACTATGACTGGTAAGTAACAATTGCACTCCCAAGTTCCCAGTTTCTCTTTGTAAATATTCCACTAATCTCAATTGGGCTTGAGGATGCAAATGAGCTTCAATTTCTTCAATTAAAGCTAACTTTAACCCTGTATAATTAACTCTTTGTAAAAGTAAAAATTCAACGGCAATAAATAAAAGATTTTCAGATCCTAGTCCTACCTTGTTTTCTGACAAACTCAAATTTAGTTTTTCTAAAATTGATTTCAAATCCATTTCTGCTATTGAAACATCCGAATTTAATAGATTATTGTTATTAGAAAACACTTCTAAATAATTATTAATACTATCTAATATTTCTTTACCACTTTTATCTTTAGTCTTTGTCCCAGTAAAGTAATTTTCGATTTCTTTATTAGCATTTTTTACAATTTCCATTATTTTATGTTCTTCTTTTTCTTCAAAAGCTTTATGACTATCTAATACTTTAGACAATCGGGAATTTCTTCCTGATCTCAATTCATTTTCAGCGTCTCTCAATGGTTTTAAATATACGACTCTTAATAAATCTCTTGCTTCTCTGCTTAATTTTTTACCTTCATCATCTGCCCCAGCTTTAAAATCTACATAAATTTTTCTATTATCTCTTTTAGCTTCTAACCAAACTTTTAAATAATATTGAGCTTTACCACTATCATCATTTTCAATTCCAGCCCATTTCAAAAAATGACTAGCCTCTTTATTTTCAAATCCTCTGAATATACATTCAATTTTTAATTCTTTTGTTCTTCTTTTACTTTCAGATTTTTCATTTTTTAAATGAAAATCTTCATATTGAATTCTATAAAATTCATGACTTTCTGTTAATAAAAGAAACTTTATAGCATCTATAATACATGTTTTACCTGAATCATTTTCCCCTACCAGTAAATTGAACCCTTTTTTTAACTCTAAAGATAACCCTGGAGCCTTTCCATCATCAGATGATCCAAACTTTCTAAAGTTCCAAATTTTAAGTTCAGATAAATACATTTATTAACCTCCATTATATTTCATTAACTTATCTTTGAAAATGACTTGAAAATAATCATCTTAATACTTTTCTTACAAAAGCAACTGTAAAATAAGCCATCAAAAACATCCCTATAAAACCCTCAATTCCTGACAATAAAATTAACATAAAGTTATCACTTATATTCTCGATAACAGAAGAAAATGAACTAGAACCATATCCAATAGTCAAAAATGTTATTATACTATGATATAAACTCTTTTTATATGTTTGACAATTAAATTCAGAAAAGAAAAATAAATATTTAAAAGAAAAACCAAATACAGTAAAAATCATAAAAGAAAAAATTCTTTTCGGACTGGTTCCATATTCCCCAATTAACTCTTGAATAATAAAGTTTAAAATAAAATAAATTAATGCTTTAGAATACTTCAAGAAAAGTTTAATAATTCTATATAAATTATTACTTAGATTACTCAGTTTGTTTTTATTTCTGAATTCGAAAAATATATGAAAGCTTTTCTTTAATAATTCATTCTCTTTTTTTATTTCTGTGCAAAGTGAATTTTTCTTGTATCGGATGCTTTCTTTTTTAAAATTAACATATGCTTGGTCTTCAAATTCATATTCACCAAGCTTATTATAGTTCTCTTTTAAAAGCCTATATTGATCTTTAATATTTGAATATTTATTATCTTCACCATCAACAATTTCTTTAACATTGTTATTAAACCAGTGAATATAAATAAGTCCTAGATTCTTCAAGTTATATATATTCAAATTGTTTATATAAACACTTTCATTTTTTCTAGGTTTAAAATCTAATACTCCTTTATTCAAACTTTCTTCTAAATTAACATATCTACAACTTTTTAATCTTAAATCGATATAGTCATTAAAAACACACCTCTTAAAACTTAATTCATCTTTATAAGAAGTATTATAAAAATAACCATGCTCATAAAAAATAGAATTATCAAAAATAGCACTGTCTAAAAACTCAGTTGAAGTAAATCTAACTTTATTATAGAATTTAATGTTTTCAAAATTAGCTTTTTTATCGAACTTAGAAAAAATTAAATCAAAATTACTTTTAAAATTAGAGTGATTAAATATTGCTCTTTGAAAACTAGTTTTCGAAAATATTATAGGCTCATTGCACTTAGTGTTTTTAAATATTAATTTATTATTAAACTGTATATCTTCGAATAAACATTTTTTTAGAAACTGAGCTCTTTTGAAACTAACTTCTCCCCTAAAAATCATTGATGAATTTTCTGACTTCATAATTAATTTACCATTAAAGTTTGTATTAACAAAAGAAACATTGTTAAGTTTTGAGTCAATAAAAAATGTAAAGTAATTAAATTTACTTCTAGTAAAATCAGTAGTCCCTTCAACAATGCTATTATGAAATCTAAATAATCCTCCGACATTGATTTCTTCTAAAAACAAATCATGTTTGAAATTGATGTCATAAAAATTAACTTTATCGATGAAATTTACATTTCTAAAGTTAGCATTACACTTAAATTCAATGTCTTTAAATATTATATTTTCTTTAAAAGTACAATTATTGAAATTTGCTTTTTCTAAGAAAATAATATCTGTTAAAAACATTTCATTTTGTATTATTCCCCCTGAATTTTCAGTTTTAGTAGCATGAAAAAATGCATCTTTAGCTTCCATATTTTTTATTTTTATTTTTTCATTTAAATTCTCTTTAATTCTTTTTATGAAACCCGTTATATTTTCAATATAACATCCCTTTAAATCTATATTTATTTCTTGACTAAGATTTTCTGAAATCTTTTCTTGGGATAAATCAACATATTTATATTTTTGTATCTTGGTTTTAACCCCATATTCATTAAAATATGTTATATAAACAACTTTACAATCAATTTCATTTTTATCACCAATTTGGGTATTATAAATTTTAAAATAATCCTCAAAAATAACATGTTTTGGTATTTTAAATTCTTTACTATTTTGAATAATGGTTGTGGTTATATTCATAAAATACCTCCATTATAATTAATTCAAATAGACTACCCCACACCCAACGCTTTATAAACAGCATCAATAGGATCTTCATAAAATGAAATTTGAAATTTAGAAAATAGTTCTGAAGGTACTGTAGAAATATCAGAAGCAGATGACATTGGCAATAATACTTTTTTAGCTCCTGCGTCAAAGGCTACCTGCAATACATTTGCTAATGAAGATACCTTTTTAATTGTTCCCCCAATACTCATAGAACCTAGGATAACCATTCTCTCCTGCACAGGCCTCTGCATAGCTCCAGAACACATAGCAACAAAAGCAGCAAGGGTTAACTCTGGTGTTAATCCCACCCCCTGTAAATCCTGTATATGAAGCAGATAATTGTTTTTTGAGGTGCTGATACTATTACTTATGCTTTTTGAATTTGCTTTAAAATAATTGAAAGCCATATCAATATTTTCTCTGGCCAATCTATTTGAACTCAAACCTGATTTGGTAAATTTACCTTTACCACTAACTACTTCAACTTCAATCTTATAAACTCCAATAATACCAGATTCAGTATCACCTACAGTATAAACATGACCTGGTTTACCCTGGCCTTCTGGAATTAACTTGTTTCCACCCTGCTCAGGTACTGAAACAAACTCCTCTTCATTACTTTCAGTATCAATATAGGAAAAATGTACATCATAAAATTCCATTCCACCTATTTTTTTAAGTTGTTCTTTAACTCTTCTTCTACCTACAAGAGCATATTGTAAAATTTCTTCTAAATTCTCTTTTTTAAAATTACCATTGGGATATATCAGTTTTATTAAACCTGAAACTGTTTTTCTAACAGCAATAACATCTCTCTGGTTTAAATTATTTCCTAACTTAAAGTGTTTATCAATAGAATCTGAATAGGAGAACTTTCTCATCTCTTTAAAAAACTCAGATAAATAATCACTGATAAATCCATATTGATCAGTAATATATTCTGGTCTCATTTTAGGAATTTCCCAGCCTGGAAGATAATAGTGAATTCTATCAAAAAAGGCAGAATCATAAGATATTTCATCGGGAAATGGATCAAACAAATGAGAAGTTTTTAAAAGAACTTTTACATCCTGATTAATATTACCGATATAAACCATGGAAGCATTAGCACTCTTTTCTTCTCTACCACGGGCAAAAGAACCAGAAGCCATAAAGTCTTTTAAAATCTGAATTCCATCTTTATCTTTAAACTTGATACCTGCAACTTCATCAAAAGCAACAGTATCCCAAAGCCCTACTAAACCAATTTTTCTGGTATTCATATTATAAAATAGATTTGCTACTGTACTCTGGCCACCAGATACTAAAATTGTATTTGGAGATATTTCTTTATAAATATGAGATTTACCCGTGCCTCTTGGCCCTAATTCGACTAAATTATAATTATTCTCTACCAAAGGAACCAGTCGTTCTAATAAGTGCCATTTAGCATCATTTTCAAATTGAGTTGGTTCTAAACCAACTGATCTAATTAAAGCATCCATCCACTCATCTTTAGTAAATTCGTTTCTACCATCAAATATCTCACTTAAATCCATATTAGGCATTTGAATAGGAGTAAGAGTTTTTATACCAAAGGGATTTCTATCTTTAGCTTCTTCATCAAAAAAATACTCCATCTTTAAAATACACCAGATTCCACCAGAAAGAAGCTTATTATACTGTTTAACAAAATTACTAGATATAGTAACCCCACTAATTCCCAGATTAGAAAATCTAGCCTGGTATTCATCCTTTTTTTCATTTAGCTTAACCGTTACTTTATCTATTACAGTATAAACAGCATTCTCTCTAATTTTTGATTTTATCTTTTCAGCTTCATCAGGCCGAACAAAGTTAGAGGATAAAATATCTTTTACCCTCTGAACTCCTTCTTCTATACTATCTTCATCATCTGTAGCAGCATACATTCCAAGTAAGTATTCTAAAACATAAACTGGAACATTAGCTCCTTCTTTTATTTTTTGAGTAAGGTCTTTTCTTACTACTCGACCTGAAAATACTTTATTTAATTTATCATTTAGAAAGTCTTCCATAAATTCACCTTCTTTAAAGATTAAAGTATATTAAAATTCAAAATCATTAGTTATTGCTAAACTAATTTTATAAGCAATTTTTTCATAAATCTTCTCCACTGACTCATCCTGGTCTTCAAGTATTAAATAATAATCTTTATTTTCATCATACTGCTGGTTTTTGAGAGTGAACTTCTCTTTATAATTTCTCTTTTTAGCATCCTCTTCTTTGCTGTCAGCAATAATAATGTTCTCATTAGATATTTTATTTCCTTCATCATCAACAAAGTAAGCTAATACCTTACGAGGAGTTATTTTTTCACTTATAGAATCAGTCTGAAAAAATTCTAATCTAAAGATGCTGTTGGTTATCTTTCTTGAGATATTAGTTAGTTTTAAATCCACTTTAGAAGCTTTATATTTACCCTTTCTATCATACTTAAACTTAATTATAGGTATTACTATCTCCTGTAGAGAAGCACCCCCATGGACATAATTTAGGTTGCCGCCACGAGTTGAAAATCTGTTAGCACCTCTGGGAACTGAAACATATAAATCATTATCTTCAGCTAAGTAATTAAGGCTGAAAGTTAAAGCTCCATCTACATCTTGCTTATCTTTATTTATTAAATAGCGTTTACTTTCTTTATTAAAATCTTTTGCATTATGTTTTGTCTTATCACTTGCTTCTAATTTTCTTCTTCTATAAATAAAACCGTGATCAGCAGTAATAAAAATATTACTAGCACTAACATTATTTTTCAAAGCATTAATCAATGTTTTTAAATCTTCAAAAGTATCATTAACTGCTTCAAAAACTTTTTGTTCTGTTTGATGACTCTCTCCCATAGTATCAATTAAATCATGATAGATATAAACCAGATTTTTACCAAAAATAACATCTCTCATTTCATCTCTTGTCATCTGTAATAATTCTTTAGCACTTAAAACAACTGATTTTTCAACATAAGAATTTAAAACTTTTTCTCTATTTTTAGATGAATTAGTGGGCATTCCATCTACTAATATTTGATTGAATTCTTGATCAATATTAATTTTATTATTAGGAAGTAAGCTGGCCATCCCTAAACTCGTTTCACTGGGAATACTGCCCTGATAAGCCATTAATTCTGTTGGTGATTTAAATTCTTTTTGCAGCTGTTCATTTAATTCTTGAGCTGCTTCATATCTAAAGCCATCTGAAATAATAACAAAAGTTCTTTCTTCTTTATCCATTTTCTTTCTAATATTATGGTAATAAAATTTCTGCTGCTGTTTTGTAGAGCCGATCTTCCATTCTTTTTTTTCAGCTAAACTGTTAGAAAACTTGATTGATAATTCCTGAATAAACCAGTTAGAATAAAGATTTTCTATTCTTTCCTTTAATTCAGCTAGAATACCTTTATTTTTCACCAGATCATAAGCTAAATAAAAATGGCGGTAGGCTTTATCAAATTGATAATATTCTTCTTTGTATTTTTCAAAAAATTGGTCAGCCTTTAATTGAGGAATATTTCCAACTTCTTTTTTTAGTCTTAACAGCTCGATTGCAGAATCAATTGCCTGATAAGTATCATTAAAATATTGATACCAGTGTTTTGTTTTACGAGTTGAAATGATTTCCTTAAAGTTATTAAACTCTTCTGAACCAGATACTAAGTTATCAACTATTTTTTTTATAATCATTTCATCAAAGGCTCTAAAACTCTCACACTGCAGATAATCATTAATATCCCATTTCTTTAAATAATCTTTTAGACTTAATTCTTCCTGCAGCATATCTACCTTTTGATCAAATTCTTTATAATCTTTAGCATGGTTCATCCAGTTACTTAAAAAGACCACACAGTTAGCCTCTTCTGTAGATAATTCATTCTGCCAGTTTTCTGGTAAATCTATTTTTAGATTATGTCTGATATTAGTGATTAAAAACATCAGCATTAACTGCTTTAATGATTTTTCCTCTTTGACATATCCATATTTTTTAGAAATGAGATCCCAGATACTTTGAATATAACTAAACTTATTTAATTTTTCCCAGATACTATTATCTTCATTTAAAACATCTTTTAAAACCTCTTTTACTGCTCTTTCTAAATTTGGTGCTTTTAGTTTAGCCAAAGCTGAAAAGATTGCGATATCTAATTTTTCTTGATTAAAATCCTTTATATTATAATTTTTAAGTCTGTTATATCTTTGTTTGTTATTAAAAAACTTTTCATGTTTTTCAAATGCTGGCCGCATATACTCTTCTTCTACTCCAAAGTCTCTCATTATCAAAGTAGTTTTATCTGCAGTAAATTCCTGTGAATATCTATAGATATCTAAAAGCCAGTTTTCTTTTTTATCTGGTTTAGCTTGGCTGGAATAGATTAAATAATTTGATTTAGTATCTTCAACTTCCAGCTGATATTTAGTTCTAAAGTTATTATTATCTTTTAACTTCCAGATCTTTGCATTATCTATTTCTAAATTATCTATTTCTTCAACGAAGGCAGCATTAGTGTCATACCAAAAAATGATATGACGCTCTTTTTCTTTAGTTGCTTGATTGAATTCTTTTTCTAATAAATTTTTTATTTCATCTAAGTTCATAACTTCACCCCTAAATCTTCTTCAATACTTTCTCAAACTTAGCATAGTTTTCTTTTACTCCATCATCTAACTCTATCTCTATCTGCTGATTTGCTAGGTGATTTAATTTCTGATCGTACTCTTTTAGCTCTGCTGTCTGCTTTTCTAAGGTTTCTAATTCTTTTTTAGCCTGTGTTCTCTGGCGACCTGATAGATCAGAATCAATTATATTTTGCAGCCTAACCTTTTCTGATTCTATTTTATTCTGCAGTTCATGTAAATAATCAGTTCTTACTCTGGATACAGTCCCTTTATCATAACGATGCATATAAATTAGAGCATTAAAGGCTTTACCTCTTCCATCTGACTGAAATAACCAATAAATAGGGCACTTATTATATTCAGAAGTATGATCTTTGATAAAATCAAAAAGAAAATAGCGTCTAATGGTTTCTCTTGCTGTATCCTGACCACTTGTTCCACCTTCAATTAAAGCATCAGCTATATATTCAAGATTTTCTTCTAAATTCTCTTTTCCAAAAGTTACTTTAACAAATTCAACAAATCTAGCTACTATATCATCATCAAAGTATTCTTTGTCTAAAACAGGAATAATGCCATCTTTATCTGCTTTAAATGTTTCATATTTAGAATGATCAAATTCTCCTCCTGCATAAACTAGACCTTCTTCATCTAAAGAATACCTTCCTAACATACAGCCAACTGCATAAGACATAAATGACCTTATATCTCTAGCTTTATCTGCTTTTCTTACTGTTACATCTTTTTCTTTGACTTCAGGATCTAATTCATCTTCTAAACCATATATTTCAATAAATATTTCATTTAGTTTTTCTTCATTTTCTTTTAGTTGATAGAATTTTTCTTCTGCAAGCTCTGACCAATTATTGAAAGATTCTTCAATAGTATTATTTTCATTTTTGTATTTTAACAATGGGTGTTTTTTGAAGTCCCAGGAAGTTTCAAAAGAGTCCCAATCTCTTTTGGAAATATCTAATGTTTCTTTTAATAAACTACTTATTTTATTTGAATAACTCATATTTTTTTTAAATGGTACTGTAGTAATATCAATTACTTGATATGAGTTAGATTCATTTTTATACATAATATATGTCTGAGCAACAACTGAATTAAGAAAACTTAGAACATAATCAAATAATTTATCATCTTCAATATGAAGTGTTGGAGCAGCAGTTTCATATAATGAATCACTCATATTAATCCTAAAAGAAGGTAAATTTCCAAAAGCTGATTTAGTCCATGTAATTCCTTTTCTAAATAAATATTCAGGATTCATAATACAGGATGTCCTATTATTATTATAAAAATCTTTTGCTTCTTTTGACCAGTCAATAACATATTCAATATTTCCATACCATTTTCTCATACTACCACCTTTAGCAATTTTGAACCATTTTTGATTAAATGTTTGTTCAGATACTTCCCATAAATATCTTAAGTATTTTTTATTATTTGCAGTTTTGTTCTGGGCTCCATTATAATCTAAAGACTCTATATCATCTAATAATCCATATTTATATTTCTCAGATAATTTATCTGTCATTCTATAAACAAATTGGCTCATTGGAAGTTTCTTTATACTATTTAGACTTTGGTGATTATAATAATTATTTTTATTAAAAAACTCAGTTTCTTTATTTTTATTGTTATAATTTACTAATCTTATATATGTTGGCTTATAATTTATATCTATTAATTTCCTAAAAACAAATGCTGTAGTTTTTACAACTTGCCCATTAATTTCTTTAAATGCATCTTCGCCTAAATGTAACATGTTTATCAATTGATTATTTAGAAAATCTTCTCTGAAGTTTATATAAGTCTTTAAGAACATCCAAGAATGCATTGTAATTATTCCTACATATCCAGAATCATAAATTAACTCCTCACATTTTTTTATAAACATAGAATATAAATCATATTTCGAGTTAGGATATAAATTATCAATTTTATTGATTAATGATTTATTCATATTTCCTCTTCCCATATAAGGAGGATTAGTAACTACAATATCATACTTGCTTTTCATAATTTCATATTGTTCTAATAACTGAGGTATTAATTCAATAACTATTTCTCTATTAAGCCCTCCAAATAAATCAATCGTACTCTCCTTTAAATTATTAAGTGCTTTATTAATTAAATCAATAGATATATCTTGATCAATCTTTAAAATAGAACCATAATTTTTAGCATCTTGAAATAAATTAACTAAATATTTCAAGTCATTTTCTAAATAATTTTTATACTTACTCTCGTCAATATTGTCAACTAATAAATCTATTGCTTCTTGATTAATCATATTGCTTTCCTGAATAGAAACAATATTTAAGTTAACTTTTTTTTCGAAAATTCTTGAATCTTTTTCTCTTGCCCTCATCATTACTGATAAAGAAGTTAACTGTGCTGCTCTATCACAAATTTCAAGACCATATAAGTTCTTATTTAAAATCAATTGAGGTATTGAAGATTCCATATATCCTGCTGATTTATAAATATCATAGAGCACTTCAAAAGCATAGACTAAAATATGTCCACTACCTGCAGCAGGATCTAGAAATGTTATGTCTTCTGGATTAATATTTCTATCTCTAATTTTTTCTAATTCTTCTTTTACTTCAGGTTCTTGTTCAGCTTCTTCTAAATAATATTCCCATTTATTTTTCAAATTTTCATTAGTATTAGATTCTAACCAATATCTACCTAAAGAGTTTTCAACCATATATCTAACAATCCAATCAGGAGTAAATAGTTGAGTTGCTGCAGGAATTTCTTCTTTTTTAACTTTGCCTTTGGAACCAAAAACTTCATCTTTTTTTTCAGAAATATAGAACTGATAAATCCAGCCTATAATTTCAACATCCTGCCAGTCTTCATTATCAATATTTTCCACTAGATTTCTAATGACTGAGCCTTCTTTTAAAAGTTCATTGGGCAATAATATTTCAGTATAATCAGCTATCTTTTCAAAAATAAACGGCATAATATCATTTAAAGAATTACACTGTTTGATTAGGAGATAACGATATAAACCATTGGTATCATTATTATCTTCAAATTGATGCACAGTTTTTTCTTCTATATCTAAATCAATATTTAAAGCTTCTTGAATAATATCAGGTTCTACTTTGCCATCAGTTTTAGAAGAAAGCACTTTAATACCTGTTGGTAAATAACCATTCACTTCCATGAATCTCAAGGCAACAAATCTATTAAACCAAGTATAAGCCACCTCATATATAACCTGTTCATAATCTTTTTGTTCTATCTCCTGGATTAATTCTTTTCTTTGATTAATTTCAGTTGAATTTAAAGTTCTCCCATGTATTTGAGCATTATTTTCTAGTTTATGAATCTTATCTTTTTCTATACCTATTTCATAAGCCTTCTGATCAATTTCCTTTATTAATTGATTTCTTGCTTGAACAGCAAACTTTTTTATAGCTAATTTATTCATTATCTTATGCTCCCCCACTATATCAATTTAATATTTTTATCTTCATCTAAAATATTCATTAACTCAGTTCTAATTTCATTTAAGACTTTTTCTATATCATCTTCATTTTTTATAGTTTTAGTCGTTTTAAAAAGTTTATTTAAATTAATTCTTTTAGTTTCTTTTTCTCTAACCATAGTCTTTGGTTCATTTTCTTTTTCAGGTTCATAATCGATATCAGTTTCTTGACCACTAACCTGTTTCTCTTTTATTTTAGCAATTTTTTTATCGATCTCATCAAAACATTTTTGTTTTATAACTTCACTTTCTTGCGGCATAGCAATAATCTCATTAATATTATTAGAATCATTTAATCTTTCTAAAAGATCATCAAAACGCTTTAATAAATTATTCTTAAAATCTTCTTCAAATTCATAAGTGTTGTTTTCTAATTCACTTTTAACTTTATCTTTATCATTTAAAATATCTTCTTTTTTAGATTGGCTTTTTTCTTCTAAAATTTGATCAACAAATATTTTAATGAATTTATCTCTTAATTCAGGCAGAGAATGTATTTCACTATAAGGTTTTTCAGAATCAACTATTGAACGAAGTTCTTCAGCTATCTCAATTAATTCTTTGTTTTCAATATAGTTTTTATTTTTTTCATAAAGCTTAAGAGTTTCCAAAGCTTTATCAAAATGTTTTCTTTGATTTTCAAAAAAACCAAATATCTTATCTAATCTTCTTCCAGTTTCTTTTAATTCATCACTTTTCTGATCAAGCTCTTTATAGAATTGATAAGAATCATCTATATTTTCAACTTCATTAAACAATATTTTGGCAGATTCAAGTTCTTCTTTTCCTGGATATCGTTGCTCTCCTTGATATTCTCTTAAAGTATATTTAATATTAGATAGATATTCATTATTAATTAGATGCTCTAACTCTTCTTTTAGCTTATCTTCATCATCAGGCAAAGTGCTTTTATTAAATAATTCTCTACCTAAGCTTTTTGCATTATTAATTAAATGCTGATCTACTTTTACTCTCTTTTTAATTACTAACTTTTCTTGATATCTTTTTTTAGTTAAATAATCAGTTAAGTCTCTATCCTTAAGACTAATATTTTCACTATTATATTGGAGATTAATTTCTTTAGCTTTAAGTAATTGGATTATAACAGCAGCTAAATCTAATTCTCTCCAACCATAAGGAACAGATGTGTATTTATCTATTAAATTCTTAAAACTAACCCTCATATTTCTTTTGTTTTGTCTATCTAAATAATTTTTTACTTCATCGTAGGCCAGTTTGTTATTCTTATTATCTCCTAATTCTAACTGCAATTTATCGGAATTAATTAAATCATCTAAATCACTTTGAGATTCGTAATGTTTATTAATATAATTAAGTTTTTCATAAAGTGATTCAATTAAATACCTAAAACTTTCATTGATTTTTTTAACAGGATCAGTAGTTCCAATCTCAGGATCACTATTTCTAACAAAAACCTTGGATTCACCTAAGTTATCTTCTATTAATGACTGAATCCTCTTTTTGCGAGTAGTCTGTTTCCTTTGAATACGACTTATTATATCTTCATAAGAATTAGTCTTATTCTGACTGCTCCTTTTTCTTAGGTATTTCTCTATTTTTAAAGATTGTTCTATCTCATCTATAAATCTTGTGTTTTCAGGCATTTTAATTATAATATTATTATCACCTGAAGATTCCAATAACAGCTGACGATCATCCACTTCTGGATAATATGGTGTTAAAATCTTAATCCCAATATCTTCAGTTTGACGCCCTCTATTCATCTCATCTATTATTTGATTAAAGGCAAAATCATATTTTTTATTGTATCTATACTTTTTATCAGTATAAATTTCTTCAAAAATAATATCTCCAACATATTTTAGGATTTTAGATCTATCAACATTCATTGAATTAATTTCTCTATTTATATCCTGTTCTTCATTTGTTAAGAAGAAATATTCTTCACCATTTCTCTGGATTAATGTTTCTTTGAGTAAACGGCGTAGAGATTCTTCAATATTCTTTTTAAGCTCTATTTTATCTTCATCAATTTGGGAAACTAAAAGAGTAGTAATGTTTTCTATATTAGCAGGAACTCCGTTAACATACCTTATTAAAAATAATAGTTTTAAAACTTCAACATCATAATCTCTTAAATTATCATTGCTCTTAGCATTTTCAATTACTCTTCTAATATTAGAATCTAAAAATGATTCTATTGGCCTGTAAAAGGTTGAAAATGGTATTATTTCGCCTTCATCAGAATCAGTAATAGTTTGAGCTGCCTCCTGAAAAGCACTTAATAAAGATCTTTCACCTTCAGATAAGTGTTTACCTGTAGCTCCATGTCTTCTTATTTCTTCGAAAACCTGCTGTAAAAGTTTAAATTGATAGGGCACAAAAGGATAAACTTCTGCAAATTCTGCAGCATCTTTATAATTTTCCATAAATCTGGTGCCTTCACTGAAAGTGATTATATTTTTTAAGACAGCACTTTTATCATTATAAAGAAGTTTTAAAGTTTCAATTGCTGTTTCATTTTTAGCAAGAATACGCTGTTTAATAACTTCATCAACATTAGCTCCAGATAAGTTTAATCTTGTATCAAATCTCCCCATAATTTTAGAAAAGTCCATGCCTTTAATACGCTTAACAGTATCTTCTATAGCCTCTTGAGAAGTTACCATAACCCAGGCCTTTCCACCACAGTGAATACCTAGATCTTCAGCGACAGTCTGCAAGTTAAGCATTAACTGGCCATCATCACCAATATACTGACCTATCTCATCAACTAAAAATAATACATGATGATCATCTTCTTTTTCTTCTATATATTCTTTAACACTTGTTGCAAACTTTTCTATACTAATACTGTAATTATCTTCAGAAGTTTCATACCAGTGCTTAGCCGATTCTTCATTCATTTTAGTAGATCTAACTAAGGCCTCAATAATTGCTTCTTCTTCAAAATAGAAATCTTCTCTTTTATTCTCCCATTTATCTCCTGCAACATCTGCAAATTCATTTTTGAAGTTTTGGAAGTTATCTTCTTGATCCAATCTTCTTTCTAAATCTGCAAGCCAGGGAATACTACCACAATAACCCTGATGTTCATTAAAAACTTTCATAAAAACTTTAACAATTGCTTCTTTATCAGCTTTGCTGTCAGAATCACTCTTAGAGTCAACATTGAATAAAATGACATCAGAAGGAATTTCACTTGCTCTCTGAATATCTGCAAGCAGCATTGGATCTTCTAACTTTTCATCAAAGAAGTCTCTTGCTTTTTTATTTTTAACTTCACGATTATCTAATATGTAAGAAAGAATCTTTAAGAAATGTGATTTACCAGATCCAAAGAAACCTGAAATCCAGACTCCCATATTATCAGTATAATTGTCAATTCCTTTTTTATAGGCTTCAAAAAAGTCCTGAAAGTGCATTTCTAATTCATTAGTAACAACATATTCTTCTAATTCATTTTTAACTATTTTTTCATCATTCTGAGCAACCTTAATAACTCCTCTGATTTCTCTATTGATATCTTTTTTAAACATATTTTCAATTCTCATAAATTTAGCCTCCTAAATGACTGAATCTTTTCTGGGAACTAAAGAAAAAGCTCTATAATAATTATCATCATGAATATCTCCAAATAGACTTAAGCTGGCTCCATCATAACTTCCTGGAAAAAACATTACTAATGGATTATCTTCTATTTCAGGATGCAAATTATTTAAAACTGTATGTGATCTAACTATTGGCCAGGCCTTACCAACTCCTGTGATGAATATTATCTGATTTTCTTCAACTCTTTCAGAAATGTAGTTGGTAAATAAACGAGCATTACTTTTTAAACTTAGAGTAGTCTTTATTTTTTTTATCATTTTTTGACTGCCGCTTTTTTCTTCCATCTTAAAAGTCTTTTCTAGATAACCTTTATCTTCAAGAATTTCTATCATAATATCAAAAAGATCAAATTCTACTATATCTGCTGTGTCTGGATTATTATTCATCTTGCGAATTAAAAAATCAATGTGGTCTCTGACTATTAATTCATCTTCTGGATCATAATCAAATAAATAAAACCCTATTTCATTACCTAAGCCTTTGTTATTTAAAAAATCTTTCTTTTTTATTTCTGGTAGTATTTGATCTAATCTTCTTCTTATCTGGCTCATTATTCTCCCCCTAACATAACTTCTAGATATACTTTATCTCCGATATTAATCAAATGATCTTCAAGTTCTGGACTAATTAAGGGTTTATTTATTTCTCTTTCATCCTGATCTTTGATAAAATTAGCTTCAAACAGGATTCTTATATAAACCTGTTTTAGCTTGTAATAAGTGTAATTAACCCATTTAGCGACTCTTTCACTCTGCTCAGCCTTATGCTGAAAGAATATATTAAAGTCTTTATCTCTTAAATATGGGTCTCTCACTTGGTATTTATCTTTGTAAACTTCATTCATAAATTCAAAAAAGAGTCGGTCGGTTTTTAAAATAGAATAAACTGTTATTTGCTTACCACTATCTATGGTACCATTTAATAATTTATCTATTAAAAAATCATCTAAAACTTTTAATCGCTTAAAAACTGCAGAAGCGACTTCTTTTTTGCGGTTAGTTGAATCAAACTGAAAAATATTTTCTTCTACAGTTTTCTTTTTTAGATCTCTACTAGACTGCTCGGGATGCTCCAACATAAGCTCGGCAGCCTTTTTAAACTCTACATACAGAAAGGGTTTAGACTTAATTCCTGAACTATATTTTAATTTTTCTTTCATCAAATATCACTTCTCCTTGTAAATCGGGCCAATTAAACTCCTACTTATTATATTATACATAAGTTAATTAATCCCTGCAATAACAAGGAAAATAATGATATTATTCAGAAATTGATGAATTTGATATTTTATTTTATGCTGCAGCAGAAAATGATTTTATAATAAAATATCTTATTCTACATCAAATCTGATAAATCTCCCAATTCTTCAATCAAGGGCAATATAATCTGAGAAATGGGCTTAGTAGTTTTTTGAATCACTTTTT
>Ga0247721_100236_pt1 | contig 21015 bp, 18 predicted proteins | sample MSEWel2017_08_16_FD_189089 | JGI IMG/M metagenome (GOLD analysis project Ga0247721, IMG submission 189089) | Subsurface sediment microbial communities from gas well in West Virginia, United States - MSEEL Well Study Marcellus 3H_2017_08_16 | ecosystem: Environmental > Terrestrial > Deep...
AAGAGTTTTAACAGTTACACGATCAAGTTCAGTTTTAGGCATTTGTTGTTCCCCCTTAACTATATCTTATATCAAACTCTTTTGTTAGTCGAACTTGATTAGGGGCGGACAAATGTCCTTATTTATATTTTTCGCATTTTCTACACTCACTTCTAATTCTCTCACTAATCTTTGCAGCAGTTTCAGTGTTAGTATCTGGAAGAATAGCAGCAAATTCATCCCCACCAATCCTGGCAATTATATCTTCATTTCTAAAATTATCTTTCATAATTTTTGCTGCTTTAACTAAATATTTGTCTCCCGTTTTATGTCCAAAATTATCATTTATATATTTCAAATTATCAAGGTCTCCAATAATTATAGATATTGGTAATTTTCTAGATTGATTAAATTTTTCCAGCTCATTTTCAAAATATCTGCGATTATAAAGAGCAGTTAGTTCATCGTGAAAAGAAAGATATTCGAGTCTATTTTCAGTAATTTTTTCAACACTAACATCATTTGCTGCTAAAATTATTACTAAAATATTATCATTTGAGGATATCACTGCAATTTTGTATTTTATAAAGACATGTTTCTCCCAGGGGGTAGTATACTCAAATTGTCCTGAAATATTATTTTTAAAAGATAAGATTATTCTATTCCATTCTTCTTTTATATCTGCAATATTAGTAATATTAAATTTTTGAACAGCTTCTTTATCAGGCGCACCTAATAAATTTATCATCTCTTTATTTACATTTAGTATATTTCCTCTTATATCACAGCTTATTAAACCTACTGGACTTTCTTTAAATAATTCTTCAAATTTAATTTTACTGTTCTCAAGTTTTTTGTTGATTTTATAATAGCTAATTAAAAATATTGAAATAATAATAAAAGAAAAGAAAAAGATTGAACTTAAAAATAAATTGTCGTTAATTAATTTAATTTTTTCAGTCAAATAATTATTTGATATCCCAAAGTTATTTTCTTCACCTGGAGTTGGGAAAATAAAATATACCAACTTTGATATATTATTTGTCTTTCTTCCATAAGAAACATCTGTCATTATCCTGGGAAAATTGAGCTGATCTACGATATCTCTGCCATTATTCTGTGTTAAAATTATAGTTTCTCCACTACTGCTTAATTTAAAATTCGTATGTAAATTCCCTTCAGCAGTCGTATCATCTGCCCAAATTAATATGTGATTATTTGGTTTAATTATAAAATCTTGTGTGCTATCAAACTGCCACTGAGTCAGATCAGCACTATTATCAGACAAATAGTATCCGGAAATATTTACAGGCTCGTTTCCAACATTTTTTAATTCCAGCCAATCATCAAAATCAGAATCCTGATCTTGATAAATTTTCTGATTGGAGGACATCAATTCATTTATTATAATATCTTGAGCTGAAATCTGGAGACTAATACAAAAAATAATTACTAAAATCAATAACCCAAAATATAACCTTACCCTCTTAGTACCCAACTATAACACCCCTTTGTTTTAAATCTCAATTCTTAACATTGAATATAAAATTTTATTATTTATAATAAACAAATACTGACAGATTTTAAATTATACTTTTGTTCTGTTTAAAATTTACTATTATATTTATTCTATCTTACTAACTAATAAAAGTAAATTTACCTTATCAGATTAGTTTGCATTTAGAATAGTGTTAATTTATAATTATTTTATTACTTATGAAATTTAATTAACTATAAAGAAACTAGAACAAGTATTAAAAATCAGATTATAAAAATGGAGGAACTAATAATGAATGCTGATTTAATCACTGCAGGCGCCGGGCCAGCAGGACTTTTTGCTGCAATTCAGGCTGCAGAAAATAATGAAAATAAAAAAATTATAATACTAGAGAAGAATTCCAGCGCTGGCAAAAAACTTTTAATCAGCGGCTCCGGTCAGTGTAATTTAACCCATGCGGGGGATATTTCTCAGTTTTTTGACCACTATGGAGAAAATTATAATTTTCTAATGGGTCCTCTATATACTTTTGACAATCATCAGCTGATGCAGTTTTTTAAGGATAGAGGAGTTGAATTTAGAAAAGCTAGAGGTGGAAAGATTTTTCCAGAGTCAAATAAAGCTTCAGATATCTTAAACATATTATTAAAAGAAGCAAAAGCAAGAGGAATTAAAATTATATATAATACTCCGATAGAAAATGTTAATTATAAAAATGAATCATTTGAGATTAAAAGTAAAAGTAAAATTTATACCGGTAAATATTTTCTGCTTGCAGCCGGAGGAAAATCATTTCCTAGAACAGGTTCAACAGGTGATGGGTTTCAGTTTGCCTGTAATTTAGGTCATAATATTATAAAACCACAACCGGCTTTAGCTCCAGTGATTATTAAAGATTATCAATTTAAAATGCTGAGCGGAATATCTCTAAGAAATAAAAGCATTTCACTCTGGAGGAATGAGAATTTATTAAAAAGCTGGAATGATGATCTACTTTTAACCCATAGAGGACTCTCCGGGCCGGGAATTATCAATTATTCCCGTTATATGAAAAAAGGAGATATTATTAAAATAAAGCTATTAAAATACTCCAGAGAAGAGTTGGAAAATGACCTGCTAAAAAAAATTGAGAGAGAGGGGAAATTGAATTTACTCAATCTTTTAATTAAATATCCACTGGCACAGAGATTAATTGAAAAGATACTTGAAATTACAGATATTGATGGCAGTCAGAATGCAGCTCACCTAACTAAACAAGAAAGAAAAGAAATTATTGATAATTTTTCAAGTTTGGAATTCGAAATCAAAAGTTTAGCAGATTTTAATCAGTCCATGGTAACAAAAGGAGGGATTGACCTCAGTGAGATCAATCCCCAGACTATGGAATCAAGAATTACTAATAACTTTTTTGCTGCCGGCGAAGTTCTAGATATTGATGGAGATACGGGCGGCTATAACCTGCAGGCCGCTTTTTCTACAGCCTATTTGGCAGGTGCTGAACTCGCCCAGAGATTATAGATTAATATCTATAAATAGCCACTATGTCTTCTCCATCTGGCATCTCTTCTTTTTCCAGAGAATAAACTTTTCCACCATTTTCAACTGTCTGTACAGCAGCAAAATTATAAAGATCATAATCCTCATTATTACCCATCACTTTAATTTCATTTTCAGCTTCAACAAAAACTCCGTCTTTTTCGGCTTTTTTATTAAGCAGAAGGGTATCAACTTTACTGTAATGTGCAGCTTCAACAATATCTTCTAAATTTGCTGAGCATTTATCTACTGACTTCAGCTCTAAATATTTATTTTTAACATCTTTTAAATAGTCCTGAAGATGTGGTTCTACAATTTTCCACCCTTTTTCCCGTAATTCCTTTTTGTTCATCTGTTTTACATTACCACTTAGATTTTCTTCTACTAATTTATCATAACTATTGATATTTTTATAAAGAGCAAATACACTATCATCAGCAGCAGCAACCAGATACCTGTTTTTATCTTTCAATTCTAAGCTAATAACTCTATCAATTCCTTTAAGATAATGCCTTAAATCCTCATTATCATCATCTGAGGCTCCACCCTGGCCGTGAAAAACTGTTTTACCACCAGCTGTATTAATTGACTGATGTTTTTCAGCTGCCTCATCATCTAAATTTAAAAATTCTGTAATATTTATTGGTAAATCTTCCACTTCAATTTCTTCAATATTATTTCGACTGGCCTGATAAAGTTGATTATGATTTGGACTCAGAGCCAGAAGATAGTATTTTTGATTGTCCTGAAATTCTGAAATTAGCTGTTTAAGGTTGAATTTGTAGCTAACATGTGACTTATTATAGGTATCAACTCCAAGTTTAAAATATTCAAATCTATCAGGTGAAATAAATACTGCCAGACCCTCTTTTTGCTCCTGCCAGAAACTACTGTCAGCTGCCAGAGCAGCTGCTGCTTCCAAAAATTCATCAACCTCTCGCTGCTTGAAGTCCCAGTTTTCTTTGAGTTTTTCTTCAACCTCCTGCAGATGATTTTTAAACTCAATTTCTAATTTTTTAAATTCTCCTCGATGTACAGCCTGAGTCGACATATAAATTGAAACACAGGGACTTTCCTGACATTGAATAAGATCTTTTAAAGTTTCCAGCTTGATTTCTGTCATATATATTACCTCCTATTTAATTTAACTGAACTACTCTCTACTTTTAAGCTCTTGCTCAAGAAAATAAATTTCGATAATATTAATTAATTTTCTATAATTATATTTTATCAAAAACTGAAAAAATATAAAGTAATTTTTTAACTGACGAACTGCCAGTAGATTTTTGCCAGGGCCATGGCCCCCTGTTTAATTGAAAACTGATTTAAAGCTGCTGCTGAAATTATAAGTTGATTACTTTTTCCCGCACTCAAAAATTTCCTGTAATCAGGAAGCAAAATAGAATTTTTTTCGGCAAAGACTTTAAAATCATGCTGGTTAATTTCTTGATTTAATTTTAGTTTAAGATAAAAAAGAGAATCAGTTTCCACAGACTCAACTCCTCTAAAATGATCTTTAATTGCTTCTTGTAATAATAGTTTTCTGTTTTTTAGACGCTGTTTTAAAAATTTAATTCTTTTTTCTAAATAACCATGATCAAGATAATAACTTAATAAATTATTAACTAAATTATCTCCAGCTGAAAATTTCTTTTCTTTAATTATCTGCTTAAGAGAATATTTTTTAAAATTTGAGTTAAACTCGCTTTTCTTATTTTTAGGCATGTTTTCCAGATAAACAAGTCCTATTTCTAAACCAGGAAAAATTTTGGATGTTAAATCCTGAATTAAAATGATTTTTTCTTTATACTCTGACCTTAATAACTCCTGAATTTTCTTATTCGGCCTATATAATTCAAAATGCTCAAAAATTACAATTTTAAATTTAAGCATCTGTGCTAATTCCAGCAGTGATTTTAGTTTAGAAAGACTCCAGTCTAATATACTTTCTTCTACAGACTCGTCACTAATGATTAAATAATCAATAGTATTATTTTCTATAAATTCCATTAAACTATCATAGTCAGCAGAACTCAAATTAATATTGGTTTTCTTTTCTAAAAATGATGTATTGGCCTGCTCTCCGGGAGTTCTAAACTCTTCTCCATAGTAAGTTGTAAAAAAATAATTATTATTAGCTCTGGTAAATAATAATTCTTTGTTTTCACAAATAATTGAACTCAAAATATCATGCAGCTGTTCTTCTGAACTGTAATATAATTTAGTTTTTTTTATTTCCTGATATTGATCCTGCAAAAGCTTAAAATAACTACTTTCCTGCTCCCCCATTTTCTTAAAACTTTTTCCTTTAAATTCTGAATAAAAGCGGTCAAGAATTAAATCCCAGGCGTATTCTTCCAAAAATTCGCCGCCATTTTCGGGACCACTAAAATCAATGGTGTTTTGGGGAACTGAAAAAATTTTAGATGTCAAAATTCTCAACCGCTGATCATCTCCATTACTTTTTAATGCAGCAGCGGGAGCAATGTAACTTCCACTGCCCTCTTTTTTATAAATTAAGTTTTCTACTGCCAGTAAGTTATAAGCTTTAACAACAGTATTTGTATTAACATTCAGGCGGGAAGCAAGATTTCTAATTGAGGGCATTTTAGTATCCGGAGTATATTTATCGGCCAGTATCTCCGCTCTAATTGCTTCATAGATCTGAGTATATAAATTTTCTTCTCCATCTCTGTTTAATTCAATTTCGAACATTTTGCTTCCCTCCAGTAATTAATTTAGGTTTTCTATAATAAATTTACTGCTAAAATGAATACAATTTTAAAATTATACATCCGCTTTCCGACGTCTGAAAAATTTAATAACCTCATTTAAGATTAAAAATAATGCACTGGAAATCAAAATTCTGCTCCAGGCGGCTATTCCTACCCAGGCAAACCCCAGAAAATCATTAATAAATGGAATATATACTACTCCTAAAACCAGAGCAATTGAAATTAAAATAGAGTATAACATCTTAGGGTTATTAAAAAAGTTTTTAGAAAAAATACTCTGAGATTCATACCTTAAAGACATAATATTTAACCACTGCAGACAGGCAATTGTCAGATAACTGATAGTTGTGGCCTGTGCATATAGTATACCACCTTCACTAACTGCAGAAACACGACCATTAATAAAAGAATAAAAATTAAAATAAGCTAAACCACCAATTACTAGTGACATAAAAGCAAAGCTGCTAAACGTTTTTCTATTAACAATATGATCATCCTGGCTTCTTGGTGGTGATTTCATTATCTGATCTGAAGCTGGATCAAAAGTGTAAGCTGTCAATGGTAAAATTTCAGCCAGTAAGTCAATCGATAGAATCTGAATAGCCAGAATAGGAATTGGCAGATCAAAAAGTGCTGCAGCAATTAATCCAAGCAGTACAAGCGTTAATTCAGCTCCATTGGCAGTTAATGTAGCAAGTATTGTTTTCTTTAAATTATTATAAATTGTTCTTCCTTCTTTAATGGCATAAACCAGGGTGGGAAAGCTGTCATCAAGCAATATCAGTTCTGAGGCTTCTTTAGAAACATCTGTACCCATCTGACCCATTGCTACTCCAATATGAGCACTCTTAAGAGCAGGCGCATCATTTACTCCATCACCGGTTACTGCCACAATTTTTTGCTGTTCCTTTAAATTCTTAACGATTCTTAGTTTGTTTTCTGGTGAGACACGAGAGAAAATAAGGGACCTGTTTTCTTCCATAGTCTGCCGCAGTTCAGTTTCACTCATCTCTTCTAAATCTTCACTGGTAAAGACGGGTACATCTTCATCATCAAGTGAAAGGCTAATTTCTTTTCCAATTGCCTGAGCTGTAATTGCATGATCTCCAGTCATCATATAGGTGTCAATGTGTGCATTATGTGATTCCTGAATAGCCTCTTTAACTCCTTCTTTAGGAGGATCAATCATGGCTACCAGTCCAAGAAAAATAACATCCCTTTCTATTTCTTCTAAAACATAATCCGTCTCATCATCTTCTAATTTACGGTAGGCAATAGCCAAAACACGCATTGCATCTTTAGAATACTTTTCATTCAAATTATTCAATCTTTCTTTATCTGACTCGGTTATTTCTACTACTTCTCCATCTTTTACGATATGCTTAGAAATAGATAGTATACTCCCCAATGCTCCTTTCATCTTAAGATAGTTTCCATCTTCAAATTCTCTAACTGAACTCATTCTTTTACGATCAGAATCAAAGCTGAATTCATGCAGCTCTCTATTTTCTTCATCTTCATTAGGAGAACGAGTCCCCAATTTTGTGGAAAGCGTAATTAGTGCAGCTTCTGTTGGGTCACCAATTGCATACCAGCCTTGATGTTCCTCATCTGGCTCATGAATTTCTGCATTAGAAGCCATAGTAGCTGCATCAAAAATAATTTCCATTTCCGCAATCTCTTCCTCAGTCAGAGGTTTTCCATCTTCACCTAAAATTTCCCCCTCTGGTTTATAACCAAGTCCGGTAATTTCATACTCCCTACCATCAAAATATACCTTTTTAACTGTCATTTCATTTTTGGTTAAAGTTCCAGTCTTATCTGTACAGACAACATTAGTTGAACCTAAAGTTTCCGCAGAAGATAATTTTTTGACAACTGCATTTTCTCCTGCCAGTCTTTTAACTCCCTGAGAAAGAGCAACAGTAACCTGCATTGGTAACGCCTGAGGCACAACTGCTGCTGCAACTCCAAGGGCATAAATTAAAGCAAAATTAAGGCCATAACCTCTGTAAATACTCACTCCAAATAATATAAATCCAACTGCTACTGCAAAAACACCAATACGATTAGCTACTGAATTAAGTTCATTTTGTAGAGGAGAACGAGATTTATCTTCTTCCTGAGTCATAGAAGCAATTTTACCCATTTCAGTTTCCATTCCGGTTCTAACCACTACACCTTTAGCTGAACCAGAGGCAACTGTTGTTCCCAGATAGGCCATATTATCCCGGTCAGCAAGTGTTCTTTCTTCTGCAATCTGGTTGGATTCTTTCTCCTGAGGCATTGATTCCCCCGTCAAAGAAACATCATTTGTTCTCAAATTAAATGATTCGATAATTCTTAAGTCAGCCGGTATCTTGTCCCCTTCTTCCAGGCTGACAATATCTCCAACAACTAATTCTTCCTGTGAGATTTCACCTATCTGGTCATCTCTAATCACTTTAGAAGGAGATTTTACTAGTTTATTCAAAGAATCCATAATTTTTTCAGCTTTATATTCCTGCATAAAACCAATTACAGAGTTAAGCACTGCAATCATCAACATTACTGATGCATCACGATAACTTCCTATTAATAATGACATTACTGCTGCCACTAAAAGTAGGATTACCAGTACATCTTTAAACTGCTGCAGAAATATTATAAATAAAGACCTTTTTTCAACTGCTTCCAGAATATTTTTCCCATTTTCTTTAAGCCGCTTTTGAGCTTCAGACTGACTTAAGCCTTTTTTTGAAGTCCCAAGTTCAGCAAGGACCTCTTTCGCTTTTTTTCTATAAAACTCTTTTTCTGGCATTTGATCACCTCTTATATATTTTGAAGTAATTTTTTATAATACAAAATCACTATTAATTCTAACTCAATTATTCAGCAAGTGCTGAAACAAGTTCCCGACAATAATCAGGAATATCCTTAACAACTCTGCCCCAGACAATATTACCATCTCTAAAGGCAGGCTGATCAACCCAGCTGCCGCCGCCATTAATAATATCATCCTTAATTCCTTCAGAACCGGTAGCTTTTCCACTTACTATTCCAGCAGAAATACCAACCAGACCTGCGTGACAGATTAAACCAATAATTTTGCCTGCTTCATAATTTTTCCGAACTAATTCCACAATGTTTTCGTCTCTTCTTATCTTATCAGGAGTCCAGCCACCTGGAACTAAAACTCCATCATAATCTTCCTCTAAAACCTCAGCTGCTGTAAAATCAGCTTTTTTAGTCAGGCAGCCGTGTTTACTGCTGTACTCCTTATTTTTTTCCATTCCGATCACATCTACACTGGCACCTTCTTCTTTCATTCTCATATATACTACCCAAAACTCTAAATCCTCATAGCCTGGACCAATTAACATTGCAATATTTTTGCCTTTTAATTTCACTTTAATTCACCTCTTTGTTGTATTATTTTAGTATTTAAATATAATAATAACATTTCTAAATAAAATTTAAAGTTCGTCATTTACTAATTAATTTTAAAGTTCTCAACCTGAAAATATTTTTCGCGATCTTCTTGATGTTCAGTCTCTTTAGCAAGACGATATATTTTATGGTTTAAAAACTTTTTGTCTTCCTGTTCCAGTACATTTTTATCAAAACCTCCCAGAACATAATGACTGAATTTCCAGACCTGCTCTTTTATCTCCTGTGGACTTCCTTCAGCAATAATTATTAGGGCATCGATGATTGAACCGGCAACTGAAACATCCTGTTTACCATAATGAGTAAGCTGATAAAATGTTTTATAAAGTAAATCCCAGAAAGAAATATCTTCTAAAATAAAACAGAGTTCATTTTTTTCATTATAATAATAAGTGTTTTCTAAGTTGGCAACTGCTATCCTCGATAAAACCCAACCCAGCTGGTTAATACAAAAAATGGCTGTGTTAGGATCATTAATCCCCGGAGAAATTGCCCTCAAAGCAACCTCAGTTAACTTTAACAGGCCAAACTCTATATCATTTTTTTTACTTCTTTCATTACTGATTACCAGATTATCACGAATTTTATCCTTTATCTCTTCCAGCTTTTCTTCTGTAAACTTTTCAGCCTCTTCATTTAGCTGCCAGAATTTAAACACAATTGTATTTTCGGTGACATAATCTCCAATCATTTTTTCAGCCCTAACTATAATATCGTATTCATCTGCCAGTTTGGTCAACTCAATATCATAAATAACCTGAATATAACCACTCTGCTCAGGATGAAGTTCACAAAATTCCCGATCAAGCATTTCCCTTAAATTATCAGGTGGATCATTGCGTATCTGATCATTACTGTTATTTCTTGCCTCAATCTTATCTACTATTTCAATAACCTCTTCTTTAAGACTCTCAATCAAAAGATTTACCTGAACTGAATTAGCTGCATGGTGAATAAAATAAACAAAATAACCCAGGCAGATAATTGCTACAATAACACCAATCATTGCTGAAAATAAAAATGGCTCTCCACTTTCCTGCTGGCTGTCATTAAGAAAAAGCAGAGTTATCATTGAATAAATAAAACCAGCAATAAAAATTCCTAAAACCTTTAAGGTCACTTTGTTTTTTAAAAAATCCTGCATTGTCCGGGGTGAAAACTGAGAAGAATACATTGTCAGCACAACCATAATCATCGAAAAAGATACTGTAATCATTGCAAATAAAGAACCGGCTATGGTAGATAAAATTGTTTTTGAAAGATCATAGGAAGTAAAGAAAAATGATGGCAGTACATTGACCAGGGTACTGCTGTATTGATATTCAATAAATATAACAAAAAATGAAGCTAAAGTAGCAGCTATAGCATAAAGTGATGGTATAAAGTATATTTTATTTTCTATGTTACGCAAAAATTTAATCTTCAATACTGCCACATCCCTTTATTATTACCATTTTAAAAAGTTAATAATTCTAATTTACCTTCTATCATTTAATTTCAACAAAATTACTAAATATCCTTTTTTTCTTATTAAAAGTTGATAATAATTATTAACCAGAAAATTTACATTATGAAGATATAAAAGCAGATTCTCAAAGATTTTTAGATGAGCTAAATATTGAATATCTTGATCTACTTTTGATCCACTGGCCAAATAAAGATATTCCTCTAGAAGAGAGCCTAAAAGCTTTAAAAGAAGTTAAAGAAGAGGGGCTTGCTAAAAACATAGGTGTCAGCAACTTTACCATCAATCATCTTAAAGATGCAGCGGGAATTTATCCTAATTTAGTTGCAGTTAATCAGGTGGAATTTCATCCTACACTATATCAAAAGGAATTACTTGATTTCTGTCAGGAAAATGGGATTGTACTTACTGCTTACAGTCCACTCGCTAGAGGAGAAGTTTTTGAAAATAATGTAATTAAAGAGTTAGCTGACAAATATAATAAATCAGCTTCTAAACTTACTCTTAAATGGCTAATTGATAAGGATATTGTGGCAATTCCCAAGGCAAGTTCCAGAGAACATTTAGAAAGCAATTTCGACCTTTTTGACTGGAATTTACCAGCTGAAGTGAGAGAAAAAATGGATCAGTTGAATAAAGATAACCGAATTATTAATCCTGGTTGGGGAGAATTTGATTATTAATAGCATTAGTACCGGGTACCTGGAAATTATTTCCAGGTACCCGGTACTAATTTAAGCTTACTTAAGAGCTCTGTTTAAGATATAAGATGCAAAATCTTCAGCAGCAGCCGGATGTGGTAAAATATTATACTGCAGCTGCTTAAACTCATCTTTTAACTTTTCCAGCCGCTGGGGTATATCCTCTCGCACATGGTAGCCCGCAAAAATAAAAAGTGGCAAAATATCAAACTTATCATACCCCTTCTTAACTAAATCCTCAATTACTGTTTCCAGCTGTGGAGAAGCAAATTCCAGGCAGGCTCCTCTAATTAATGCATAGCTCCCACTTAAATCAGATTTTTCAACCTGATCCGTCATTCCTGATAACGTTTCCGGCTCTTTTTTCTTTTTGCTTTCAGAATTAATTTCATTTAACTCCTGAATAAAATCTTTAAACTCCTGCTTGCTTTCCTGACGCTTACTTCCATGACTGACTACAACTAATACTTTTTTGCTGTTCATTATAATTCCGCCTTTAATTTTTTTAAAGCCTGATAATTGGCTGCAATTGTTTTTTCAAGGTCAGATTCACTCAAAGCTGAAGAAATAAAGTTGGCCTCAAATTGAGAAGGAGGTAAATAAATACCAGCCTCTATCATATTTCTAAAATAAGCTGCAAAAAGCTGCTGGTCACATTTTTTTACATCCTGATAATTTTTAACTTTTTTCTCAGTAAAAAATAAAGTAAACATTGATCCAACCCGATTAAAATAGGCCGGGAAATTAAGTTCTTTGATATTCTTTTTAAAGCCCTTTTCCAGAACTTCTGCCTTTGCTTCCAGTTTTAAATAAACCTTTTTATTTTTCAATTCTTTTAAAGTAGCCAGACCTGCCTGCATGGCCATAGGATTACCGGACAAAGTTCCTGCCTGATAAACAGGGCCAGCTGGGGCAACATAATCCATAATTTCTCTTCGACCAGCATAGGCACCAACTGGCATTCCTCCACCAATAATTTTACCAAAAGTACTTAAATCAGGCTCAATCTTATAAAGTTCCTGAGCACCACCCAGGGCCAGACGAAAACCTGTCATTACCTCATCAAAAATTAAAATGGCACCATTTTTACGGGTTATTTTTCTTAAAAAATCTAAATAACCTGGCTCAGGAGCAATAACTCCCATATTTCCAGTTACCGGTTCTAAAATAATACCTGCAATTTCAGAACCATATTCCGTAAAAACCTTTTCTACAGCCTGCTGATCGTTATAGGGGACTACTATAGTCTCTTTAGCAGTATTTTCAGTCACACCCGGGCTGCCTTTGATACCCAGAGTAGCAGCACCAGAACCTGCATCAACCAGCAGACTATCTCCATGGCCGTGATAACAGCCTTCGAGTTTGATAATCTTATCTCTGCCTGTATAACCCCGGGCCAGCCTGATCGCACTCATGGCAGCTTCAGTTCCCGAATTGACCATCCGTACTTTGTCTACTGCCGGATAAAAATCTACTATTAGTTCCGCAATTTCCGTTTCAATTTCAGTTGGTGCACCAAAACTGGTCCCCTTTTTAAGCTGTTTTTTTAACTTTTTAATTACCTGAGGAGGATTATAACCCATGATCATTGGCCCCCAGGAATTAACATAATCTAAGTACTGATTACCGTCGATATCATAAAGATAGGCACCCTCACCTTTCTCAATAAAAATTGGATCCATATCTACAGCCGAAAAAGCCCGGGCCGGACTGTTAACTCCACCCGGAATTACCTTTTGAGCCTTTTTAAAAGCTTTTGCTGATTTTTTTCTCTGATCTCCCATAAAAATCACTCCTTAGCTGATTACTTTCTTGAAAATATAAAAATTTAGCTCACTAATTTAAAACTCGATTTCTGCTTAGACTTTATTTAAATTTTAACTATCTCTGCATCACTTTTTTTATTTTCGCTTTTAAAGTTTTAAACCCTTCTTTCCTGTCCTCTTTTTTTACCTCAAAGGAATCATTGACTCTGATATTTATTTCATTAAAAGGCAGTGGAATTTTAAAATTATCCCATCTGTTTTTCAATGTTAAGCTGTGTTTTGCCTCAAGGGTTAATGGCAGAACTTTTCTTTTTGAAAAAAGGGCCATAATCAGCGCAAAATCTTTGATCTCATGTTCAGGCCCTATTGGTCCATCAACAGAAAGCACCAGATTGGCATTATTCTTCTTATTGATCTGACTTTTAAGCTGAAAAAGATAATTACCATCACCAGCCAGATCTGGCAGCCTGATCACATCATAGCCAAAGTGCTTACTAATTCTGCCGACTACCCCTCCCCGTTTATTTTTGGTGGTAACAATATTTAGCTGTTTCCCTTTTAAAAAAGGATAATAACAGTAGCTGTCACCATGCCAGATAAAGACAACAAATTTCTCCGGATATTCAGATTCCAGATATCCTAAATTTCCCTTTTTCTCTATTTTGCTTGTTTTATAAACAAAATCAATATAATAGTATAAACAGGCACTTATAAATTTTTCTTTGAGCTGAGTTAATACTTCCATAGCAACACCTCTACTAATTATTATTTTACATTTTTAAGTTAATCATTTAACCAGCGAGCAGCACTGTCAGCCCAGTATGTAATAATAATATCTGCACCTGCTCTCTTAATTGATATTAAAATTTCTAAAGCAACATTCTTCTCATCAACCCAGCCCTTTTCTGCTGCCGCTTTAACCACTGCATATTCTCCACTTACATTATAGGCTGCAATTGGCAGGTTAAAGTTAAGGCTAGCTTTCTGAATAATATCTAAATAAGATAGTGCAGGTTTAACCATAATAATATCTGCACCCTCTTCAATATCCAGTTTCATTTCTTTTAAGGCTTCGTCGGAATTAGCAGGATCCATCTGGTAGCTGCTGCGGTCACCCTCAGCTGGAGCCGAATGTGCTGCATCACGAAAAGGTCCATAAAAAGCGGAATGATATTTGGCAGAATAAGCCATGATTCCTACTTCTGTAAATCCATTCTGATCTAAAGCCTGCCTTATTTTAGCTACTCGACCATCCATCATATCCGAAGGAGCAATCATATCTGCTCCTGCTTCTGCATGAGATATTGCGATTTTTGCCAGCCTGCTTAAAGTAGCATCATTTTTGACCTTACCTCCTTCTAAAATACCGCAGTGGCCGTGATCCGTATACTGGCATAAACAGAGGTCAGTGATTACCAGAAGTTCTGGAAAGTTGTTTTTTAGACTGCGTACAGCCTGCTGTACTATTCCATCCTGCTGCCAGGCACTGGAACCTTCTGCATCTTTGTATTCAGGCAGTCCAAAAAGTATAACAGCTCTGATCCCCAGATCTATCAGTTCCTCAACTTCTTTTAGCAGCTGATCTAGGGATAAATGATAATTATCAGGCATTGAAGAAATTTCTTCTCTAATATTCTCCCCCTTAACTACAAATAAGGGCTTAACAAAATCTGCAGCAGATAAATTTGTCTCTCGAACTAAATCTCTAATACTTTGAGAACTGCGCAGTCTCCGTGGTCTATTTATTAAATTCATTTAAAACTTCCCCCTTAAATTAACTTTATTTATTTTAAGAATAATATTTTAAAATAGCAGTAAATAAGCCTTCGAGCGTATATTCTGCAGCCGATATTTTAACATTAAGACCATAATCACCGGCTTTATCAGCTGTCACCGGTCCAATACAGGCGATCGGAATTTCTTTTAGCTGCCGCCAGAGCTGCTGATCACTAATCTTTTCTGCTGTTTCAAACTCTAAAATTTGATTTTGATTCTCAATTAATTTCTCTACCCCGCTGATAAAATTTTCAACAGTCGAAGAACTGGTAAAAGTTAATAAATCAAGTTCATCATTTAGAAGCAGCTCCAACATTTCTGCTTCCAATTTTACTGGCTCTGTTCTGTAGGCCTCAACATTATTGACTTTCGCCCCCAGCTTTTTAAGTTCTTTTTCCAGCAGCTGTGGTGCAATATCAGCCCGCGGCAGTAAAAATGAGGCCTGACTGAGATTAATTTTATTCTCGCTTTCAAGCTTCTTTAAATATTCCAAAATTCCAGCTGTTGAATAATCAGCTGGTATAAAATCTGCTCTAATGCCATTCTGCTTTAATTCAGCTGCCGTTTTAGAACCAATTGTTATAACTTTGATTCCGGCCAGAGCTCTTAAATCGAGCTGCTGACTTTCCAGAGCCTCCATAAAATATTTAACCCCATTAACTGAAGTAAATATTATATGAGTATATTCAGCTAAATTTTTAACGGCTTTTTGCAGAGGTTTAATATTTTGAGCTTCCTTGATCCTGATTGTAGGTGCTAAAACCGCATTACCGGCTTCGGCCTCTATCAGATTTACAAAAGAAGATGCCTGTTTCCGGGGACGGGTGACTAGAATATTTTTCCCGAGCAGTTTTTTATTTTCAAACCAGCCTAACTTTTCTCTTAAATTAACAACCTTACCTATTACAATCACTGCCGGCGGCTTAAAATCTGCAGCCTCAACTTTCTCTACAATATTAGCCAGAGTCCCGGTTAAAGTCTCCTGATGGGAGCGAGTTCCCCAGCGAACGAGAGCAGCGGGTGTGTCTGGATTTTTACCTGCCTCTAAAACTCTTTCTACAATCTGAGGCAGTTTACCGACTCCCATCAAGACTACCAGAGTATCCACAGCTGCTGCAATTTTTTCAATTTTAATTGTACTCTCTTCTTTATCAGCCGCCTCATGTCCGGTAATCACAGCAAAAGAAGAAGCCAGATGTCTCTGGGTCAGCGGAATCCCTGCATAAAGAGGTACTGCCAGGGAAGAACTGATCCCGGGAATTATTTCAAAATCAATCCCGGCCTCTTTTAATTTTAAAGCTTCTTCACCTCCGCGCCCATAAATAAAGGGATCGCCTCCTTTTAGACGGCAGACAGTTTTTCCTGCTTCAACTTTTTCGACCATCAGAGTTTCAATTTCACTCTGGGTATAATGATGGTCCTCTGCTTTTTTGCCAACATAAATTTTTTCAGCCTCACTACCGGCATATTCCAAAAAACGATCATTTGCCAGTCTGTCATATAACACAACATCTGCTTTTTCGATTGCTTTTTTAGCTTTTAATGTTAAAAGATCCGGATCACCAGGACCTGCTCCAGTTAAATACACCTTTGCTTCCATTTTTTATGCCCCTTTTATCTATCCTTATAATTCTTTTAATTGATATTCCACAATATTCTTCTCTTTCAGTTTAAAATTAATTATTTTGCAGACTGGCTAAGATTTCTGCTCCCCCGGCTGCTTTAATTTCCCGGGCCAACTTTCGTCCCAGCTTTTGAACAGAATTTAAGTTTAAATCATTTGTACTGACTTTTCTTCTAATTATTCTGCTGCCGTCAAGTTCTCCAGCGGCAGCTGTTAAAGTTAATTTTTGGTCTTCAATTACAGCCTCTGCTGCCAGAGGTGCATGACAACCAGCTTTCATTTCTTTTAAAAAAGCATGTTCTGCCCAGACTTCCAGAGCTGTAGTTTGTGCTTCAGCCTCTTTTAGAATCTTTTTAAGCTCAGTACTTTCTTTTCTGATTTCTACTGCCACTGCTCCCTGTCGGGCAGCGGGAAGACAGATCTCAGTTGATAAATATTCTGTAATCTGATCTTGAAGTCCCAACCGCTCCAGTCCGGCCGCAGCTAAAATAACACCATCCAAATTTTGAGTTTTAATCTTTTTTAATCTTGTTTCTATATTTCCTCTGATCGGAACAATCTCTAAATCAGAACGGTAAGCTAAAAGCTGTGATTTGCGGCGCAGACTACCTGTTCCCAGTCTTGCTCCTTCGGGTAGTTCCGCCAGCTTCTTTTCTGCCCCGGCAAGAACATCATGTCGGTTGGCCCGATCAATAACAGCTGCCACCTCTAAATCTTCGGGCAGCTCTGTCGGTAAATCCTTAAAACTGTGGACTGCCAGATCAATTTCTCCAGCCAGCAGTGCTAGCTCTATTTCTCTCACAAAAATACCTTCTCCATTTATTTCAGAAAACTTTTTATCTCTTTCGCGATCACCGGCTGTCGAAATTTCTTTAATCTCAAATTCTACTTCCGGAAATTTGTTCTGCAGCTTTTCTTTTACTAGCTGACACTGTTTTAAGGCCAGATTACTGCTGCGAGTTCCTATAATATAATTTTTCTTCAATTTAATCATCCCTGTTCCTTAATTTACTTCTATTTTCTTAATTTTATAACAGAAAGGTGCTTAATTGCAAAATTAGAACTGAGAAATTTACAGCTTCCTTATAAAAACATCTTTTTTTTATCTAAATCAGTCTGCCAACTTTATTTAAAGGTAATTCTATATCTTTTTTTAGTTTAGCTAGATCTTTTTCCTCTAAACTCAACAAAACAACTGCTGCCGGCCCGGCTGACTGCTCTAAATCGAGCTCACTATCTATTATTTCCAAATCGAAATTATTTTCTGCCGCCAGAATTCCGGCCTCATACAAAATACCTTTAGAACCTACAGGTAAAAACTGATCAACATAATTTAATTTTTTGAGCTGCAGAAATTGATTAAAATCTACTGTTTGAGATTTGTTTTGGAGTAATTTTTCTCCAACAAGAGGTAAACCAGCTGCTGCAATTATATTGTTTTTCGGAGAAGAAGTATATCTTTTCAATTTTTCCAGAGTTGTTTTTCCAATCACTGTTATTCCTAAAGCTGTCTGGACAGTTTTAATATTTTCTTCTGTACTCCCATTTAAACATTCAGATTTATCAATGAGAGCCAGGCTTTCTTTGATACCTGCTATAATTTCCCTACCGGTTGGTTCGTATTCTACCGCCAGGTTATCAATCACTGTGATTACCTCAGCTCCCAGCGACATGACCTCCATTAAGGGAACCTTAACTGTATATTTACCCAGAATTCTATTGGAAACCTTAACCTGATCCTGAGCTTTTTGACCCAGTCCACCTGCAGAATCACAGGCAATAACCAGTACTTCTTCTTTATTAAGCTGCAGCAGTGAAATATCTCGCGGGCTATTTATTTTTTTCATTTTTAATCATCCCCATGTTATGATATGTGATAGCTAACATTTATCACAATTAAAATCCAAATCAAAGCTTCCCCTAATTCATTAAAATGAAGCCAGAGTTAAAAGAAAGATTAATTCTCCTAATTCAATAATTGTCCCGTAGATATCACCTGTGATTCCTCCCAATTTTTTTCGGCTCCACCGGATAAGATAAATAACTAAAATTAAAATAAAAACTAAGGCTAATAATACTGGAAAAAGATAAACTGAGTCTGCAAAACAAAAATAAAGAAAAAAGATAAAAACTGTAGTTAAGGTACTGGAAAACAAATCAATAGTTTCCGCACTTTTACTTAAGGCATCGGCCAGCAGACTACTATCAGCTGGTTCAATAAAGATTATTACAAAACCAAGAAGATAGCGGACCAGTACGGCCATAATTATTACTGCCTGAAAATTACCTTTAAGTAAAAGTTCCTTAAAAAGTAAAAACTTCAGAGTTAAAATCAAAATTAAAGTTACCAGCGCAAAAATTCCAGAATTAGAATCATGCATGATTTTTATAGTTTTAGCCTGATCTCTACCGGCAAAAAAACCATCTGCAAAATCTCCCAGGCCGTCAAGATGTAGAGCACCTGTCAAATAAATATAAATTATCAAAAGCAAGAGAGCTCTAATTTCCACGGCAAAAATAAATGCCAAAAAATATTCAGCCAGGACAATCATCACAGCCAGCAGCAGGCCCACCAGAGGAAAATAGTTGAGCTTTAATTCTGATGTTTCTTTGATTTTAACAGGAATCCGGCTCATAAAGGTTAAAGCGGTTAAGAAGTTATTTATAACTTTTCTCAAAGTACTCTGACCTCCTCAGATTCTGAAGTATATTCCTCAATATTTTTTAACCCTTTTTCTTTAATTTCAAGCGGCAGACCGGACTGGACCAGATAAACTTTTTCAGCATATTTTGCTGCCAGCCGGGCAGCTCTACCGGAAATATCCCTGAAATCTCTCCCCATTTTAGAAGCCGGCACTACTCCTTTTCCCGTTTCATTATGAACAATAATTAGATTTAGATCTTTTTTTTGGGCAATTTTTAAAATCATTTCTATTTCTTCTAAGATCTCTGCTTCCATTTTAATAAAATCATAGTCCTGCTTTTTAAAAATCAGATTACCCAGATAGGTAGTTAAACAGTCAAATAAAATTGTTTTATTTTTATCTACATCTTTCAAATAAGAACTGATATTGTAAGCTTCTTCTACTGTCTGCCACTGATCCGGGCGCTGCTGTCTGTGTTTTTCGATCCTTAATTTCATTTCCTGATCGGTAACTACTCCACTGGCCAGATAGATTACATCCAGTCCCCCAAGCTTTTTAGCAATCAGCTCCGCAAAACTGCTTTTGCCGCTCCTGGCACCACCCTGAATTAAAATAATTCCCATATTGATCACCCCACTTTAGTCTCTACATTTCAGTCTAAAATACTCTTCAGCTTTTTAATTAAGATTTCATTTTCTTTTCTTGCTTTAACAGCTGCTCTAATATAATTATCCTGCAGTCCCTGATAACTGTCACAATTCCGAATTAAAATAGTTGAGCTTCTTAATCTAAAATGTTTAATTTCCGTTCCTGCTGACTCTGCTCCCGATTACATATAATTTTTTTGCTGCTGACAATTATAACAGCTCCCTTCAGATTGAATATGATTTATCTATTACTTTTTGCGAAAGTTTATCATTATGAGAAACTAAAACAAAAGGCTGAGAGATTTTCTTTAAAATATAAACCATTCTTGCTGCTGATTCTCTATCAAGACTGGCAAAAGGCTCATCTAACAAAAGCAGTTCTGGTTCCATTGCCAGCACTGAAGCAAAGGCAATTATTTTCTTCTGCCCCTGAGAAAGATTATAACTTGCCTTTTTTTCGAAACCTTCCATTTCAACCAGTTTTAATTTTTCTTCAACAATTCTTTTTGCCTGACTGCGGCTCTTACCAAGATTAATCGGACCAAAGGCAATATCTTCTTCTACTGTTGGACAAAATAATTGATTATCTGAATCCTGAAATAAATAGCCAACTCTTTCCCTTACTTCTAAAAAATCTTTTTCTTTTTTTCTTTCCTTTCCAAAAATATGTAGTTTACCTTTTTGAGCTTTAATTAAACCCATTATCAGCTTAAAAACAGTAGTTTTTCCGGCTCCATTTGAACCTTTTAGGGCAATTCTTTCCCCAGCTTTAATTTCAAAATCAAAACCAGCTAAAACTTTATTTCCATCTTCATATTCAAAATAAATATTTTCTAATTTTATCATTATTAAATCAATTCCTTTTCAATAATTAATAAAAATATAAAAAGCAGAGATGAAACTATTATAAACAGATAGTCCTTTTGTTTTAATTTAAAATGATCTATCATTACAAAATTTCCTTTAAAACCCCGGCAGATCATTGCCTGATAAACTTTTTGGGATCTTTCGTAGCTTTTTATCAACAACATTGCAATCAAATAAGCATATGATCTATAGGTGTGCAGATTAGTTTTTGCCTTAAATCCTCTAAGCAGCATAGCCTGATGTATTGTATTAAATTCCTTTTTTATTACATATAAATATCTATAAACAAAAAATAATAAATAAATTAGTTTTGGCGGAATCCGGAGCCTGCTCATTGCATGGATTAA
>Ga0247721_100237_pt1 | contig 21008 bp, 20 predicted proteins | sample MSEWel2017_08_16_FD_189089 | JGI IMG/M metagenome (GOLD analysis project Ga0247721, IMG submission 189089) | Subsurface sediment microbial communities from gas well in West Virginia, United States - MSEEL Well Study Marcellus 3H_2017_08_16 | ecosystem: Environmental > Terrestrial > Deep...
ATTTTTAACCTCAATAGATTTTGGGCTCATATCTTTAATTTGATCAATACTTAATTTCAGAGCATAATTAGATACTATAATTAAAATAAATAAAGAAATTACAAAAAGATTGTTTTTTATAATTGAAGGTTTATCAAAATTAATGTTTTTAATTATAAGTATTATAAACAGTGGAGTGTAAGAGCTTAAAAATAAAATAAATTTTATACCTTTTCTCATTATAACTTCCTCCTTCTGCCTATTTTGTGATTCTATTATAATACATATGTTTGGCCGAAGCAAATGAAATCTCTTGTTATGATAAAGTTTTGAATAATTGCAAAGTAGTATTCCCGAAAGTTGCAGACTGAAATTATCTTTTGTTGCAACAAAATCTATAATAAATTCTAGTGAAACCCGTAAAATCTTGGATTGTCAACCCTTTTTACAACAATTTTTTATCGAACATTAAATATCTATATTCAACAGGTGTTAGGTAATCTAACGACCCGTGGATTCTGTGGTTATTATACCAGTTAACATAGTCAAAAAGCTCATATTCCAGTTCTTCAAAGCTGTTGAAGCTTCTATCATAAGCAAATTCAGTCTTGACTACTTTAAAGGCTGCTTCTGCCACTGCATTATCATATGGACAGCCTTTATTGCTTAAAGAACGCTCAATATCGAAGCTGTCTAAAATATCATCGATAGCTTTATTTTTAAATTCATTACCTCTGTCAGTATGTAAAATATTAATCTGATCCAGTGGTCTTTTAATACTTTTAAAGGCCTCAGTTACTAATTCAGCATTTTTCTTTTTTCCTGCTGCATAACCTACAAATTCGCGGTTAAAGAGGTCAATTATCAGGCAGATATAGTTCCATTTACCTTTTACATTAACATAGGTTAGATCACTGACAACAACGTCTAGAGCTTCTTCTTTATCAAATTCTCTGTTTACAACATTGGCTATTTTATCTTCATTACAGCTAGGAGAATGAACCTTGTATTGTTTTTTAGTGTAAGTAGAAACAAGATCATATTTTTTCATTATTTTACCTATTCTGCGTTTGGATACCTGATAACCTTTTTTAGCTAATTCTCTTTTGATTTTCCTGGTTCCATAGTGATTTCTGCTTTTTCTGTGAATAGAAATTATTTCACTTTCCAGTTCAATATTAACCTGTTTTTTCTTAGGGGTATAATAGACCATACCCCTTGATATATTGAGTGCTCTGCACATGGCGCCGATACTGTATTTATCCCTGTTTGCCTTGATAACTGCTATTTTCGTCCCATTATCAGCGCCGCTTGCTTTAAAATATCATTCTCCATCTTAAGCTGTTTGTTTTCTTTTTGTAATTTAATTAATTCTTTTTCTTTATCAGATCTATTATCTTTAGCGCTGAATGAACCTGAGTTATTATAGTCTTTTATCCATTTATGAAGTGTGGACCTTGCCATTCCATATTCATTGAGTATTTCAGTTTGATTTTTACCATTATTGGCCAGAGCAACAACTTTTCTTTTGATTTCTTCAGGATATTTTGTAGGCATGATATTTTCCTCCATTTTAGTTTGTTATTATCTTATTATATCATGTCCGAGAAAAAACTGTTTAATTAATTATACCCGATCCATCTTAATGAGCGAAAAGTGTAAAATCTTATTTGACATTCACACAGCATTTGCTGCTGGCACTTTTTTTAGCACCAGCTAGAAAAATGACCAGTTTCTTTGCCGGAACCTCCCCACAGACTCCTGTAGTTAAAATTTATGAAATCATTTGGCTTACTCCAAATAAACAAAAAACTCCCACCTAAAAATTTTCTGGTGAAAGTAGTAGTGTAATGATTACTGCATTTAATATTTAATTCAACAAATTTCTGCATATATCGGGTAGTACATGGCACCGTTTAACTTTATAAACAATCCTCAAGACCTTCTGCTTCCAGAATGTTTCTGATCTCTTTAACTTCTTGAGCTCGCTTTTTATCACAGATTAAAATAGCGTCTTCTGTATCAACTATCACTACATCATCAAGTCCAATGGTAGTTACTACCTTATTAGGACTGTGAATAATAGAGTTAGTAGTATCTATACCGTAATGTTTTCCAATTACAACATTACCATCAGCATCTACTTTTTTAACTCTCTCTAAAGCCGGCCAGCTGCCGAGATCATCCCAGCCAAAAGAACCAGGAATAACAAAGATATCATCTGCTTTTTCCATAATTCCATAGTCAATGGAAACACTCTGCATCTTTTCGAATTCATCTCTAATTACTTTTTGAGCTAAATCTGTTCCTAAAGCATTTTTTATTCTCTCTAAGGACTCATACATCTCAGGTAAATGGGTCTCTATATTAGCTAAAATACTACTTAACTGCCAGATAAACATACCGCTGTTCCAGAGATATGTTCCTTCTTCTAAAAACTTTTTAGCAGTGCTTAAATCAGGTTTTTCGGTAAAGTTTTGGACTTCAAATACCTGATCACCATCTATGGTATGTAATTGATCACCAAAGTGAATATATCCATAACCTGTTTCTGGATGAGTTGGCTCTATACCAATAGTAACTAAGTTTTTACCGGTAGCTGCAGTCATAATTGATTTTCTTAAAATATCTACAAATCTTTTTTGATCTTTGATTAAATGATCAGCTGGTAAAACAATCATTGTTGAACCGGGATATTTATCTTCAATCACTACTGAAGATAAGCCTATACAGGCAGCTGTATTTCTTTTCATTGGCTCTACTATTATGTTTTCTTCTGGTATACCATCCAGCTGTTTTTTAATTGCTTTTTGATAGGCTTCATTCGTTGCAATAAAGACCTGTTCTAAAGGAACAAGTTCATTTATTCTTTCTACAGTTTCCTGCAGCATTGTTTTTTGATTATCATTTAGCTTCAAAAACTGTTTTGGATGGTCTTTTCTGCTTAGAGGCCAGAATCTTGTTCCTTCTCCTCCAGCCATAATTAGTGCTGTTATCATTTGAAATCAACTCCAATTAAAATTCAAGAATATTATTTTAATAATTCCTTATATAAATTAAAATATGCTTCTCCCATTTTTTTAACGGTAAACTCTTCATTTACTCTTTTTTTGGCATTTTCTCCTAGTTCCTTTCTTAAAGAACTGTCATTCAATAATTCTTTTATTGCATTATGTAATTGATCCACAGAATTAGGTTCTACAACTATACCTGTTTCTTGATCCTTATTTGCATAAGGAACTCCAGTTGGTAAATTAGTTGAGATCACTGGTTTGCCACATGCCTGAGCTTCTAATTGAACAATACCAAAAGCTTCACTTGGGGCAACAGAAGGTAATACAAAAAACTTACTGGCATGGTAATATGCAGCTAAATCTTCATCCTTTACAAAACCTAGAAAATCTATGTTATCATTTAAAGCCATATTGTTAACCAAATTTTTTAGCTCATTTTCTAATGGACCTGTTCCACCAATTAATAATTGAGCGTCAATATCTTTCATAGCTCTTATTAAAACTTCAATCCCCTTATAATATACTAAACGACCAACAAAAAATATTATTGGTTTATTATACTTATTTTTAATCTCTCTTTTCTTTTCTTTAGTGTAATCTGACAAATTAAAATCATCAGGATTAATACCAAGTGGAATTACAGTACACTTTTCTTTGTATTTCTGTAAAAAAGAGGAATTATCTATCATATTAGGAGATGTAGTTACTATTTTGTCAACTTTGTTTAAAAATTTTTCTAAAAAAGGTTTATATAATTTCAAAATATTTTTTTGTTTAACAATATCACTGTGCCAGGTTACAATTTTTTCCCCTTTTGGATTAACTAACAAGTCTGAAACTACTCCTAAAGGAAATGGTAAATGATAATGATAAATATCAGCATTAATTTTTTTCAATTCTAAAGGAAATTTAGGTGCTACTGGCATAGAAAAATATCTTCCAATACTTGCTGAACGGATAACATTTGCTCCGTTTATTAATTCCCTACTTTTCTTGAATTTGTCGTTAGCAACTAATACATTCATATCTACTTTATCACTTAACTCATTGCTGATATCATAGGCAACCTGTTCTACTCCTCCTGTAAAAGGATAATATAATTTATTGATCTGCAAAACTTTCATTTAATCACCTACATTAATTTCTTATTTAAAACTTCTTCATAAACTTTAATAGTTTCGCAAGCAGTCTTTTCCCAGGTGAATTCTTTGGCTCTTTTTAAGCCTTTGTTTATCATAACTTTTTGTAGTTCTTTATCTGACAAGACGTTATTAATTTCATTAGCTAATTCATTAATATTATATGGATCTACTGTTATTGCAGCGTCACCTACAACCTCTGGTAGAGATGATAAATTAGATGTAATCACTGGAGTACCACTGGCCATTGCTTCTAATGGTGGTAATCCGAACCCTTCATATAAGGAAGGATAAACAAATAAAGTTGCGGCATTATATAATAAAATCAAATCCTCATCAGATACAAATCCAGTAAATATAACTCTATCACTTAAATCATGCTCTTTGATTACATCAAATATTTCATCATATGCATTATCCCTTTTTCCCACTATCACTAATTTATTGTTCTTATTTAATTTATCTAGTGCTTTTAAAAGACTTGGAATATTTTTATGTGGTTTAATGTTCCCAACATACAACAAAAATTCTTCTCCAGTGTCATACTTATCTTTAACATCATAAATCAATTTTTCGTCATTAATAATTCTGTATGAACTATCTACACCATTGTATATAACTACTATTTTTTCTGGATTATAATTAAAGATTTCAACTAAATCATCTTTGGTATTTTTAGAAACTGTAATGATTTTATCTGCTTTAAATTTAGATAACCAAATCATAGTCTTCATATATATTCTAGCTTTCAAAGGAAAAATATCTGAAAATAATAAAGGGGTCAAATCATGAATTGTTAAAATTAATTTACCCGAATTAAAAATGGGAAAAATAAAATGGGGTGAATGAAATAAATCAATATTATTTTCAAAACTTATTATTGGTAATTTAAATTGTTCTGAAATACTAAAAACATCCGAAGAACAATTAACATAGTTAATTGTTTGACTATTTTGATTGTAACATTTGATTAAGTTAAATTTTTTATTGAAAAAAGATTTTTGGGATAGTTCATCAATTAAACTACTTGAATATCTACCGATACCAGACCAATCTTTCATTCTATAATCAAAAGAAATATTCACAAATACACCCCATTCTTTAATCTGAATATAACTTTACTGTTTTTTGAATCATTTTTTTTTCTGAAAATTTATTTATTAAAATTTGCTTGCTTATTTTTCCCATCCTTTTAATCTCATAGGGATTCTCTAAAAAGAAATTTAAAGCGACATTAATTTGTTTATAACTTTTAGGTTCAACTAATAACCCATTTTGTCCTTCTTTTATAACTTCGGGTACCCCCCCTACATTACTAGCAATTGCTGGAATCTCATAATTCATTGCTTCTAATAAAACCATCGGTAAACATTCCCTGACTGAAGGAAGTATAATTAAATCAATTAAGCCGTATATTAAATCCATATCATTTATAAAGCCAGTGAAAATAATTTTATCCTCAAGATTAATTCTTTTTACATATTCTTTTAATTGACTTTCTAATTCTCCCCTACCTATTACAAGTAACTTAAAATCCTTATTTTCAATTTTTTTCACAGCATCAAATAGGTATTTATGGCCTTTTTCTTTGCTTAACCTTCCTATAACCCCAGCTAAAAGATCATTATCATATAAACTATATATCTTTTTAAAATTATTTTCTTTATGATCGCATTTTATATTTTTTTTTACTTCAACACCATTATAAATAACTTCAATTATATTTTTAGATATTCCTGCTTCATCAACCAAAAATTTTTTTACTGCCTCAGATACCGCAATAATTTTATCAGTTGTATATTTAGATAATAAAAAGTATATAAATAAGTGAATTTTATTAACAACATAACTCATATCTTCATTAAAATCGCTCCATAAGTGTTCTGTCATAATAATCCTAGGAGTTCCAGCTAATTTTGCAGCAATTCTCCCCAATAAACTGCTAATACCTAAATGAGTATGCACAATATCAAATTTTTTATCACTTATGAATTTATATATTAAAAATAAAGATTTCAGATCGTATTTATTTTTCATCATTATTTTGTGAGTTTTTATTCCTATTTCATTAATTCTTCTTTCTAACTCACCACCACTGCAAATGACTTCAACTTCAACATTTTTATATTTTATTAAATTCTTCATTAAGGTTAATAAGTGTATTTCTGTACCTGCAATATGAGAAGAAGAAATGATGTATAAAATTTTTGTTTTTTTCAATATAATATATCCTTTCTAATATTATTTAAAATTGCATATCCAGAACCAATATATAACCAAAAAATTTCTTTATAAAAAATATTACTTAAAAAAATTGAAACAAAAGAAATAAAAATTATAATCATAACTAACCCCATCAAATTATTTACATTAATTAAATTATTTGACTTTATTATAACTAAAATACTCTTGAAAATAAATATAGCTATAAATAATAAAATTAATATTGCAGATAAAATTCCTGTTTCAGCTATGATTTCAATAATAGAATTATGTGCAACTCTATTTCTTTTAATAGGTAAATTCACATCATTGATATATTCAGTAAAATTATTAATGAAATTGCCTGCCCCCACTCCAAAAATAGGATTAGCAATAATCATATTCTTTGCTACTTTCCAAATCCTAAATCGAATCGAAACATTTCCAGTTGTAAGATTAAAACTGCTTAGAATTCTATCTAAAAAAATATTTGTATTTGGAAATAATATTATAATAATCAAGATTAATATGAAGAATAAAATTGTTTTATTAAAAATTCTAAACCTTTTTTTATATTTTATTTTATATATGATTATACTAAAAATAAAACTAATTAAAAAACTTAAAATTGAACTTCTAGAAAAAGTTAAGAATAAAACTAATAATCCAATAAATGTTATAATCTTTTCAAATATATTAATCTTATACGACATAGCTTTATTTATAATTAAAATTAAAATAGTTCCAATATATAAAGATAAATGATTTGGGTCGGTAAAAGTTCCATCAGCACGTGGTAAGTTTTTAAAATAAGTTTTAATATTAAATAAAAAAAATTCAAAATCAAAATAAATAAATATCCATTCAAAAAAAGAGAATAAAATTACAATAGAGCCACTATAAATTAATAACCTATAAATAAAGTCGAACTTGTTTTTTTTAATAAAATTAAAAAAATATATATAAATAAATATACCAGCAATAATTCGCAAAATTTTTCTCATGTAAAAAATATAATTAGTAGCATTTATTATAGAAATAATATACAAAGACAATATTATTACTAAAATTATTGTATTTTTAGGGATAAGCAATTTTTTGTAATTTATTAAAATAAAACTAAGAAATATTAAAACAAAAATTATTTGATAAAAATATAATGGTATATTCCCGAACTTAAAATAATAATTATTAACAGGTAGAAAAATAATAAATAAAGCAACAAGAAATTTCATGATTTTATGATTTGATAAATTAGTTTGCATTTTATTCTCCTATTTGTATTAATCTTTTATTAATATAGTTACTCACTAGCATTGCATAAAAATATTTAAATGTTGTCAAATTTAAGCCTAAACCACTGAATAAGAGAATATATTTATTAAAGCTGGTTCAATCTTAGTTTCCATTTATTTAATGTTCTATAAAAAATTGTTGTAAAAAGGCTTGACAATCCACTTCATTTGATTTTTAGCCTTTAACTAATTAATTCGATCAAACACGAAAAAGCCTTTGTTATTTAGAATTTTATTTTGTATTTAATAACTCTTCATATTTTTTTGCTATGATTCCCCAACTATATTTTTTTTCAATAGTTTGTCTTGCATTTCTTGATATCTTAGTTTTTAACTTTTCATCATTTAATAATATATTAATTTTACTTGCAAATTCGTATTTATTTTTTGCAATCATTATGTTGTATTCATCTTTTAAATTAATACCATTACAACTACGTGGAGTAGCCACAATAGGTTTACCAATTGACATTGCCTCTAATATTTTATTTTTTATACCACCACCAGATATCATAGGCGAAACATATATATTACTTTCCCAAAAATGTTTTCTTATATCCTCAACATATCCAGTTACTATAACATTTTTATTTTCAAGTTTTTTGATTGATTCAGAAGGGTTTTTACCAACAATTTTAAATATTAATTTGGGATTGTTTTTTAATAAAATCGGCAATATTTCTTTAGCAAAATAAATTGCTGCATCTATATTAGGCTTAAAATTCATAACACCTGTAAAAATTAATTCATTTTCCTTAGAAACTATATTATTTTTAGGGGAAAAATATTTTTCGTCAACACCATTTGGAATAAAATCAACTTGACCAAAAATGTTTTTTTCAACAAATTCTTTATCTTTATCAGAAACAAAAATACACTTATCGTATTTAGGATAAATAGACCTTTCATAACTCATATAAATATATTTTAAAATAAAAAATTTAATTTTTTGAAATAAATCACTATTAGTTTCTAAATAAGAATTAAATAAATAAGTCATACTATCACTTGGAGATAATACACTATGAATGTTATTTAATTGATATGTATATACACTCATCTCTAATAAACTAGTATATATAGAATCATAATCTTTTCTTTCTACTAGCTCTTTAATCAAATTTTTCATTTCAATATTTTGATCTATAAAAAAGCTAGGTTTCCACTTTAAAACAGTTGCTATTTTCTGCAAAAATTTATTTTTGGGTTCTTTATATTCTACTGTGTAAATATTTCTAAAAAAATCACTAATCTCATTTTTATATATATCTATATTTTGGCTTTCAAAAGTTACAATATCTATATTGTGACGCCTAGATAATCTCTTTAGAATATGGTAATTAATTATAGTGTTTCCATTAAAATTTGGGGGAAAAGGAATCCTTTTACAAACAAATAAAATATCCATTTTAGCACCTCCAATATTTTTAAATATTAGGTCTTGTTTTTATAAAGCTCAATATATTATTAAACGCATCTTCGTTATATGCTTCAAAATGATATTTTAAAAACTTTTTTATTTCATAAGTTTTTTTTCTATTAAATTCATTATTACTAATTTTGTCTAAAATTGTCTTAAGTTTTTCTTCTTTATCAATTATATGCGCTATATTTTTATTCAAAAATATATTATTAGTTTCCTTTCCAAAAAACATATCATCAAAAATAATTAATTCTTTACCTTGGAGCAATGCATTAAACCCCACTGTTGAATTATGCATGAAAACATAATCAGTTCTTCTCAATATTTTTTCAATATTATTTTCATGACCATAAATTTCATATTTTTCTTTATTAATTTTGTATTTGTTAAATATAGACTCATAAATATTTAACTTTGTCCCTGGATGTATTTTTATAATTAATTTTATATTAGAGATTTTTTTAAAATATTTAGCTAGTAATTTTATAATGTTTTCTTTGTTTTCTGCTGAACAAGCATTACTAATCGGCTGATCAACAAACAAAATGTTTTTATTATTATCATAAGTATCCGTGTATGATTTCATATACGGAATCCCCACTTTTTCCAAAGTCATTTTTTTATTGAGATTACAATCAAGATAAATCTTTTTTTCATAATCCCCTTTGGCAAAAAGATAATCAGTTTCAATAAAATAATTTTCTACATTGTGAAAAGTTATTCCTCTTCTGATACTAAAAGTCGGTATTTTATAATTTTTTGCCACTAAATTCATTATTCTACTGAAATTTGTAGTAGGAACACAACTAAATACACCTTCACATGAGATATTAGTGAACAATTTTTTAAATCCTTCATATATCATAAGATTATGTATTTGATTTTTCCAAAGATTTTTAAATAAAAAATATTTGAATTTTAAATGTTTATCTTCTTTACCAATTTTCTTTTTTAAAATAGTAATTTTTTTAAATAAACCAAACATTTTAATAGGATTTACAAATGAATACTTTAAATTTATTTGCTCATAATTTTTATCAAATAACATTTCAGATGAATAATAAATTATTATTGGTTGCCAATCAAACTCATTTTTAATTCTATTATATAATATTAGCCCTATATCTTTATATTTTTCATTTGGTACATAAATCAAAAATATAGAATTTCTATGAAAACAATCTGGTTTCTCAAAAAAACCATTAGAAAAATATTTTTTTAAAAATTTAAATCCTTTTCTGAAATATTTTTTTTGTGAAACATTAGTATTGTTTTCTCTATTTTGTTTGCAAAAATCAATTTTGTTATAATTATAATAATTAAAAAAACCATTAGAAACAAAACTATCATGAGGTGTAACAATACTAAAAATATTATCCAAAATAAAATTTTGTATTAATTCATCTGAAGATTGTATTATTTCATTAATAAATTTGTATTGATCCATAATATTATTCATTCATAAACCCCTTAAATATAAAATTTATTCAAAAATTCTTCTATGTCTTATAATTTTAGCAGGAACTCCTCCAACCAAAGTATTAGACTCTATATCTTTAGTTACAATAGAATTAGCCCCAATCACAACATTATTTCCAATTTTTGTTCCTTCAGTTATAAAAACATTAGCCCCGATCCAGCAATTATTACCAATAATGACATCTCCCTTTTTATATCTTATATTTTTTTTATTACTTATAATATCTTCAGAAAATCTATTTGAAGTATATATTCTCACATTGTGACTTATAGCACAGTTATTCCCTATTTGTATTTTACAATTTGAGCAAACCTGTAAAACTGATCGATTACCAATATAAGATTTTTTTCCTATTTCAATGATCCCTTCACCATAAAATTCAATATCTATACCGTTAAATTTAAAATCATCTGATATATTATAATTTTTTCTAATTTTTTGATATCTATAATCATAATAACAATCTTTAAAATAAGAAAAAATATAAAAAGGTATAGATGTTTTTTTTATTAACTGCAAAATAAATTTAATTAATTTTTTTACAAATTTCATCTACTTTCACCAAATTCCTTGGTTACATTCCTTAAATCTTTATAATATATAATTATTAAACTTATTATACTAAATGTTAAAATAGCTATATTATCAAAAAAACTATAAATGATCATAACAATTAATAACAATAAAAATTTATAATAATAATTAATAACTTTCATAAATATTTTCTTATTTTTTATATTTAAAAATTTAAATCCAATAAATAATTGAAATAATCCATATAAAAAATATGATATTGCTGTAGCAATTGCTATTCCATTTAATCCTAGCCCCATTTTTAACATAATAAAATTTAAAATGATTGATATTAAAATCATAAATATTAATAATTTAACTAATGAATTTTGTTTGTTCTTAGCAATTAACATATTGTTAACAATAGAACTACTCAAAACAAAAAATTGTCCAATTAAAATCACTCTTATTATAAAAATACTTTTAATATAATCAACTAAAAGTGTTTTTATAAAAGGATTAATTAAAATATATGCGATGAAAATTAATATTGCCGCCAAGGTAGTTACATATTTAGAGTACTTATCAGTTAACAAAATCATATCTTTATTTTTTTTCATATTACCAATTTTATTTAGAATCTTTGGATAAACAATATAATTAAAAGTCTGGACTGACATTATAACTGCACTAATTATTTGAAAAGCCAAAGTATAATAACCCATATCAGATTTAGATAAAAAATTAGTTATCATAATTCTATCTATGCTATTAAAAGCAAACACTCCCAAAGTATATAACATTAATGAAAAACCAGTTTTTAATAAAGGAATGATAACTTCTAAATCCAATACCAAATCAAAATTTTCATTTTTTCGAATAAATAAATATAAGTTTGTAATTATATATGATAAAATAAGTCCAAATAATAATGAGTATAATTTATACTCATTAATTAATACCACTATTACAATTAAATTAGTAAGTGAAAACAAAATATTTGAAATTGCTAAATCTAAAAAATTCTCATATGCTCGAAAATAATTTTGAAAATATAATCTTATTTGATCTAAAGCTCCAATAATACCAATTAGAAGTATATTATTTGCTATAAATTTATACTCATTAAATAAACTTATATTTATATTAAATATTTTTATTATAATAGATAAAATTAAGATCAATAAAGAGACTATTAGAATAAAAGTGAAAGAATTATTTTGTATTTTGAGGTTGTCATTCAAATTATCTCTATTTATAGAGATTTCTTTATTCATAGAATAAATAATACCTAAGTTTAAGTACTTTATATACATTCGAATGAGTCCAATTACTCCCCAGACTCCTAAAGAGCCGGGGCCTAAATATTTAGCTACAATAATTCCTTTTATAAAGCCTATGCCTTTTTCAATATACCTAGATGTTGTATATATAAATGTTGCTTTTATAATCTTTTTTTTCAATTTTAGATTCTCCTACTTGAACTCAGAATAAGAAATCACGAAAAATATTCCTTTGTCAATTAAAATACAGAGTTTAAATGATTAACTATGACCTTTTTATACTTTTCGAGATTCATAATTTATCCTATACATAATCATTATTTCATTGTACTATCACTTCTGATGTTAGCATAAAAATATAGACACGATAAGTTTGAAAATACAAAATAAACTTAACAAGAGTGTTCATGTAAGTGATAACGGTGTTTGTCAAGTAAGTTGTCGTATTTAGTTAAAAATTTCTTTAAACCCCACACCTGCAGAAGCTCATTTAAGAGGTCTGCTGTTTGAGATATTTTTCTACTTCAGCTGCATCCATAGGATTTAAAGTTACAAATTATGGCAGAGACCAATCTCTAATATCTCCTGCCCATCTTTCTGGATGTTTTGCTTTTGCTTTTAAGTATGTTTCCGTTCTTTTTCCCATGATATTTATTGTTATCTAACAAATTAATCCAGTAGAAAACGATAAATATTAATCAAAATAAATTGAAATAGGCACTATGTGAATTAAAGATATTAATCTAAGCCCATTTTAATAATTTTAAAGTAATATTAATTAAAATAACTAACTCAAATACTCATTCTTTAAAATAGACAACATAATTGAATCCCACCATTTACCATCAAAATAATTATTATCCCTTAATCTACCATCTTCTTTAAAACCTATTTTTTTGTATAGATTTAGCTTTTTATCATCATATTCATAAATCTCTGTCCATATTTTATGTAAATTCAATTCTTCAAAACCATATTCAAAAAGTAACAAACTCGCTTCTCTAGCATAACCTTTTTTATCTATATATAAATTATTATAGCCAATATACAAAGATAAATCAGCATTTCTATTTTTCCAGTCAATATAGGTAAGACCACAGCAACCTAACAACTTATTGTCTTCCAATCTTTTAATAGAAAACATATAAATAGAATTATCCTGATTTATTTTTTTAAACCATTTTTTTTGCATTGTCATATTAAGTTCACGATATTCTCTGAAATGTTTTCTGAAAGATGGAATATTTCTCCAATCCATCAAGGTTTTCAACTCATTTTCTTCAATTGCTGATAAAGCAATTTTTTCTCCTTTAATCATTTATTAAAAATCCTCCCATCTAACTAGATCATCTTTTTTTACTTTTTTATTTATTTTTTTACCGACTATATCCTTTTTCTTAAATGGAGGTATACCCTCTTTAGATATTGGACGCAAAGGGAAAATATCTTCTTCAGATATTATATCTCCTTTTGATAACTCTCTATCATATCTTAAGGCTCTTCTTTGTACAATTTTACTTTCCTGTTCATTCTTTTCAATTTTTTTGTTTCCATCACCTAAAGCATCAAAAAGTTTATTAGATCTTTCAACCATCTTCTGCCAATCATCAGGAGTCATAGCAAATTTATGATCTGGTCCTATTCTATCATTATCATCAGTAAAATGTTTCTCAATAACTGAAGCCCCTAAAGCAATTGCTCCTAATACAGCAGTATCTCCTTTAGTATGGTCTGATAACCCTAATAATAAATCAGGATATCTTTTTTTATATTCATTAAGAACATTAAGATTAATGTATTTGAAATTTTCTCTTTTGGCAGTATAATTAGTATTGCACTGTAATAAAATAATCTCTTTATTATATTCTCTAGCAACTTTTACAGCTCTATCTACATCTTCAATATCAGAAGCACCAGTTGATAAAATCATAGGTTTATTTTTCTTAGCTATATATTCAATTATTTCTAACCAAGTAATATCACCAGAACCAATTTTAAAGGCATTTAAATATTGATCTGTTTGATCAACAGAAGTGAAATCATAAGGACTAGTCATATACTCAATTCCTACTTCATTACATTTCTCTTTTAATTTAGCAGTCCATTCATATGACAAACTAGCATCTTTATAAACTTCAAAAACTGACTTTTCCCATGAAGATTGGTGAGATAATTTACCTTTTAATGTTTGAAATCCTTTTTCACTAACTATTCGCTCAGCCTTAAAATTTTGAAACTTAGCAGCATCAGCACCAGATTCTTTGGCTAATTCAATTAACTTAAAAGCTCTTTCCAAGCTTCCATCATGATTTGCCCCAATGTCAGCAATAAAATATGGTGGGTTATTTCCTCCAATATTTTTATTTCCAATATTAATTGTTAAATTGCTCAAAATTAATCCCCCTTGCAAATATATATTGATTTAATAAATCTTTTTTTAATTCATTTAATCCCCAGTTTAAATCTAAATATTTTTCTTCATTCAAAATTTTCTTTATTTTACTATTATTTAAAGTAGTATTTTTCGGCCTTTTTATAGATGTGTTTAATATATCAATTGATGCAGGCTGTATTAAATCTTTCTCTATCCCAAATTTTTCAGCAACCTTCAATAAAAATTCATATTTGCTAATATATTTTTTGCTGCCTATATTAATAATCCCTCTATTATCTTGATTTTCAACCAAGATTTTAATAATCGTTGCTAATTGTTTTGTAGTAACAGGATTAAAAATTGTATCATTAAAACCTTTAATTGAATTTTGATTAATCAGTTTTTTTAGAGCCCATTCAAAAAGTGAAGAAGCCCAGGGAATATGAAAGCCAATAATATTAGTCCTAATAATTATAAAGTTTTCTTTATTTTCTCTAACTTTTTTTTCGCCAAGAAGTTTGCTTTTAGCATATTTATTCAAAGGAAAAGTATCGTCTTCTTCTTTATAATTGCCTTTTTCTCCATTAAATAAAGAATCAGTTGAAATATAAATAAGTTTTGTATTTTCGTCAGTAAAAGAGGCAATTTGACCTGGAACTTCTGAATTTATTTTATTAGCCATATTCTTGTCATTCTCACATTTGCTTAAATTTACATTAGCAGCACAATGTACTATTATATCAGGGTTTATAGATTGTATAAACTGCTTTGTTTTATCTAAATTTATTAAGTCAAAGTATTCAACTTTTACATTGTTATCAAATATAAAATTATTTTTTTTATTGCGAGCTATTCCATAAACATTATAATTATCATTAGAAAATGTCTTAGAAACATCTAACCCTAACATTCCTGTAATTCCAGTTATAAGAACTTTTTTTGACATAAAACTCACCTTATTATGCTTTTATATTTTTTTGCCTAATATTTTTATTAATTTCTTTAAGCTTTGGATTGTTTTTAAATAAATTTAATATTTCTTCAAAATAAAAGTTATGTTCTCCTTTATATAGCTCTTCATATATCTTTCTAATAAGTTTTAAATCTTCTCTTGTATCTAAAGTCAATCTTAAATTAGAGTAGTCAGATTCTGATTTATAGAAACCTAAGTCATTATTATAATGTTCATAAATATATGGAGTAACATGTTCTCTTTGAAATTTTTCGGTTGCTTTTTCAAAAGCTTCTTCTAAAATTTTAAAAGAAAAAACTTCTGTATCAAATCCACGAGGAAATGTTCTTTTTTCTTTATAAATTCCTGCATTAGTTACAAGTTTATAATTGTTTTCTAAATAAAAATCTATAACATCATCAATGATTTTAGGATCTATTAAAGGGCAGTCAGAAGTTGCTCTAATTATAGTATCAGCATTATATTCTTTTGCCGCATCATAATATCTTTTTAAAACATCTTCTTCACTACCCCTGAAAGATTTCACTCCCCATTTTAAAGAATTTTTATAAACTATATTATCCTGTTTTTTTGTAGTAGTTGCTATTACTATTTCATCAATCATTTTAGATTGCTTAATTCTTTGAATATCATGCCATAATACAGGTTTCCCTATTAGCTTTTTCATTACTTTTCCAGGTAATCTTGTAGACCCCATTCTTGTTTGCATAATTAAAACAATTTTATTCATAAATATAGCTCTCCAATATTAAAGATTTTTAATTTTTTCTTTCATTTCTTCTACACTTAACCATTGATCATTATTTCCACTATTATATTCAAATTCTTTTTCCAACTTTTTTCCTTCAGGATGATTTTCCTTTTCCCACCAATCATAATCGGGCTCAATTATATAGTGATCTTCATATTCTATTGTATGTCTTGATGAAGCTCTTGGAATCATCACCTCATGCAATTTTTCACCTGGGCGAATACCTACTATTTCTTGTTTACATTCAGGAGCAATAGCTTCAGCAAGGTCAGTCACCTTCATACTTGGAATTTTAGGGACAAAAATTTCGCCACCCTGCATTTCATCTAAAGCTTTTAAAACAAGTTTAACAGCATCTTCTAGAGTGATCCAGAAACGAGTCATTCTAGGATCAGTTATTGGAAGGGTTCCTGTTTCTTTCATTTTCTTAAAGAAAGGAATAACACTACCGCGACTTCCCATTACATTACCATAACGAACAACACCAAATTTTGTGTTCTTCCCACCTACATAAGCATTACCTGCTGTAAAGAGCTTATCTGAGCAAAGTTTAGTAGCACCATAAAGATTAATTGGATTTGCTGCTTTATCTGTACTTAAAGCTACAACTTTTTCTACTCCTTTATCTATAGCAGCATCAATTACATTCTGGGCACCATTTACATTAGTTTTGATAGCTTCAAAAGGATTGTATTCACATTCAGGAACTCTTTTTAAAGCAGCTGCATGAATAACAATATCTACTCCGTCAAAAGCACGATAGACCCTTTCTTTATCACGGATATTACCAATAAAGAATCTCAATTTAGGGTGATTTCCAAATTTAGATTTCATTTCAGCCTGTTTTAATTCCCCACGACTAAATATAATCAACTTTTTTATATCATATTTATCTAAAATCATCTGAGTAAACTTTTTACCAAATGAACCTGTTCCACCTGTTACTAATATAGTTTTACCATCTAGCATATGTAATTAACCCCTCTTCATTTAAGTATTTGCTTTTTCTAAAATTTTCTAAACATAAAAAAATAGTTTTTTACATCAAAACCTCTTTCGAGATTCAAATATAAAAAACTAATTTAATATATATATTATTTATATTTACTATAAACCTCTATCCCACCTCAACACAGTGTCCACTTTGTTGAGATCAAAGTGTATTGCAAAAAAATAACCTGATCATGAACTTATATCATAGTTTTTTAAACCTCTACTCAATTCATCTTACTCATATGAAAACCTCGGTTCCAAAGATTTTCATACATATTCAATTGTCAACGTACCTGAGTTAAGATTTTATTTTGTGACATCGGATTTTATATCTCAGATAATAATTTTATGAATTTAAACTATCATATTCATCAAATATATCATCAATTATTTCATCTGAATACTCTTTGAAAGTAGAATTTTGATCATTCTGATATCCCCATGAAGGTCCATAAGAATTAATATGAGGTACGTTTATAAAATGCCCATCAACAGCAGCAATAGAGTTTTCGCCACTCACTAACATAGATGTAACATGAATTGAATCATAGGAGCCCAGCCCATACAATGTACCAACTGCATGTCTTAAGTCACTATATTCCTGGTCTTGAAGAGGTTCAATAAAACAAATCCCACTTTTATATAATGCATTACTTATTCTTTTATATTCTTGATCAACGATTTTTCTATAATTAATATCCTCTTTATTTTTGATATTATTATTTCCCTTTACAACTTCATATAAATTATTGTGTAAGATATGTTCTAATTCAGCCATTACATGTTGAGAAACAGAAAATAAAGTGTTATTTTCTGTTATTGCTTTTTCTATGAAGTTTATACAATCATTGTTATACCTGCTATTTGGGTGGTATATTTCATAAATAAAACTGGTATCTAAATATATTGATTCCGGTATTGTAATATTATCTAAGTTATTTTCTCTTATCGAAAAAAAGACGGAGAATTATTTCCCACCGGTTCTCCCCCTCAATTCCTCTAAAGTTTCTTTGCCGTTTTTATAATCTATTTTGCAGTCATCTTTGAGAACAAAGAGATTCTCTCTAAGCAGCTTAATTCTCTGTGCCTTGTTTTCAGAATCAATATTTCTTTTATTTAATTGCTCTCTACAAGAAAGTTTATTCATAAAATAAACTCCTTTCTAGTTCGTATACAAATCAATCAAATCAGCGTATTCCGATTCAAATGAATTAATTTCTTCATTTATATATTTTAAAACTGCATTAATATTTGTATCATTATTTATATTTATAATAGATTCAATAAACCACTTTGATTTGTCATCAATCAGTGGTTCAATCTTAATTTCTGATATTCCACCAAATTGTCCTTCTCTTAAAAATCTATAACCTGTACCAATTATTCCTTTTTCATTTAGTTTTCTTTTTTTCTTTTCATTATCAATTAAGTCTAGAGATTTTTCAAAAGAATTGCTAGTATCTTTTAAAAAATTAAATCTGGCGGAAGCTTTTACCTCTTCTTCAAAAATCAAAGCCTCAAATATCTGAAGCAGTGGTTTTTTGACATCAGAATTAAAATCAAAAGTTTCAGGTATTTTATCAAAATTAGCTGATACTTGATTGGGTAATATTAAAAAGTTACTCTTTTTATTTAAGTTCAAAAAAATATATCCACCATTATCAAGTCTTTGAACTTCAGGATATTCTGCACTTAATATTTCTTTAAGTAGCGAAAGTTTCTTTTTGGAAATCTGACCAACATTTTGAGAAACATTTAATTTAAAGTAATCTAAGTTCATATAATTTCTCCTTTCGCAAAACTAATAGTTCCTACACTTATTTAGTTATACATTACTCAGAATAATCCTGCTTTTTAGTTAAGATTCTATTATGATAGAATTCCAGATACTAAAGAAAAAAGCCCCATCTCATCTACATTAATATCCCAAGTGGAACTTGAGACTTCGATTTGACAGGTCTTTATTATCTTATATTGTAAGTTTAATCCTCTCAAAACCAAAAATCAAGTACTCTATTAAAATTTTATAAATCCCTGCATTCACTTTGTTGAGATCAAAGTGTATTGCTAAAAAAATAACCTGATCCTTGAACTTATATCATAGTTTTTTAAACCTCTAACTCAGTTCATCTTACTCATATGAAAACCCCGGTTCCAAAGATTTTCATACATATTCAATTGTCAACGTACCTGAGTTAAGATTTTATTTCGTGACATCGGATGTCATTTTCCTTCTCGAATTTTATCTACATACCTATTTACATCTTCTTCAGAATTTAAATCTTGTTTTTTAGCTTCATCTTTCATATTTTCTTGAATTTCTTTTAAGGCAACTAATGAAGCATTTAGCACAAAAATGTTTCCATTTTCCTCCGCAAATAAAACTTTATCTCCCTCTTTTAACTTTAACTTTTTCCTTATTTCAATTGGAATAGTAATCTGACCTTTAGATGAAACTCTTGCAAGTTCCATTTGTTAACCCCCTTTGACTTTACATTCTTTGTTTTCCTTACATATATTATATCAAAAAAAGAATAATATCTATACTAAATATTAATAAAGTATAGGGGATAAAATAAAAGTAATGATCTAAAAATCAATCACAAGTATATATCTATTTTTTTGCAAATTAAAATAGGTATAATATTAGAGATAACGCTTTTATCTCTCACAATCTTTATTTTATAACATTATTTAAGATACATCAAATAATTAGAGTATCTAATTTTGTCGAATGACAAAGTAAAACTTTTCAGTTAATATTCTTTGTGACATCGGTTGTCATTTTGTACTTTTTCTTTATTAATTTCAATTGATATATAGATTTAATGCTGCAGACAATCAATAAACTATTTATAATCTTTTCTTATGTGTTCAATTTCTTAACAACTTTTATTATAATACACTCTTGCCTTAAAATCAATTAATATTTCTCTGTTTTTTTGTCGAATTAAATTAAATTGTATAATTTAATGCACGTTGTGATTTAATAAACTTCTTCTTCCTGAACACCTGATTTTATTGCCGATAGTAAAAAGTGAGATTTTTAGTTAAATCGATATGAAAAATATTATATCTACTAAAGATTTTGGTTTATAGGCAAAAAAATAACCAGATACTATGCCTGGAATAATCAAATATGACTTAATATATCTTCTATCGCTATTTTAAGTTGTGGTAATTTATTTGTTATAACATTCCAAACTATTTCCAAATCTACTCCAAAATAGTCATGTATTAATATATCTCTAAGACCAGCAATTTTTCTCCACTCTATTGCAGGATAATCCTCTCGAATATCAGCAGGTACATTTTTAACAGCTTCACCTATAATTTCAAGATTTCTTAGAACAGCATCTTGAACCATCTCTTTTTCTTTAAATTCTTCAAATAAAATATCACCTGAATAGTTCTGAACTTTATTTATTGAACGTAAAATATCTTTTAAATATACTTCAGGCCTGCGCATATTTAGCACTTCCTAAAATATCTTCCTTTAATTCTTCTTTTAAGGCATCTTTAATCACAAGATCTACATCTTTATTTAAATTATCTTCAAGATAAAATTTTAGATCCATATAATTATCAA
>Ga0247721_100239_pt1 | contig 20917 bp, 20 predicted proteins | sample MSEWel2017_08_16_FD_189089 | JGI IMG/M metagenome (GOLD analysis project Ga0247721, IMG submission 189089) | Subsurface sediment microbial communities from gas well in West Virginia, United States - MSEEL Well Study Marcellus 3H_2017_08_16 | ecosystem: Environmental > Terrestrial > Deep...
ACCTGTAGCAATAACAACACTTTTAGCCCTATACTCTTCACCCTTTTTACATTTAACAATTTTTTCAAAGCCATCAACCTCTAAAGATTTTACTTCACCTCTTTTAAACTCAGTTCCAAATTTTTCTGCATGAGTCCGGAAATTTTCCATTAAATCAGAAGCTGTAGTCTCCGGCACACCAGGATAATTTTCCATATCATGATATGTACCAGGCTGACCGCCAGTTTTTCTCTTTGCTTCAAGTACAAGAGTTTTTAGTCTAGAACGAGAACCGTAAATTGCTGATGCCATTCCAGCAGGTCCCCCTCCTAAGATAATTAAGTCATATTTTTCGCTCATATTTTGCCTCCTAAATGATTTGATAGTTAATTAAAGATTTAAGTTTAAATACATATTTTTACATATTTGTTATATTAATAATATTATTTCTTGCATTTTATCAAAAGCTGTTGTATCCTTAAAATACATAATATTTATAATATAAAATATTTATTTTTTTAAACTATTTTAAAGGATGTGTAATTAAGATGATTGATTTTGATCGTAAAGACATTAAGAAAAAACGAACACTGAAAATATTTATTGAAGCAACTCGTGATATAATTGAAGAAAAAGGTATAAATAAAGTAACAATCCGGGGGGTTGCTAAAAAGGCCGGCTATAATAGTGCTACTATCTATAACTATTTTGATAACTGCAAACAATTAATCTTTTTTGCCTCACTTGATTTTCTAGGTGAATATAGTCAAGCAATGCCGAATTATATAGCAGATGCTGATGATGAAATTGATCGTTTTATAAAAATGTGGGAATGTTTTTGTAAATATTCCTTTGAAAACCCCAAAATTTATTATGCAATTTTCACAGACAACATTGGAGATCATCCAGAAATCTTGATGAGAAAATACTTTGATCTCTTTCCAGAAAAATTGGGCACTCCGCCTGCTGATCTGCTGCCAATGCTATTAGATCCTGATCTCTCTCATCGAGCTGCTATTGCTTCCAAACCTCTGATTGAAAAAAATTATCTACAAGAAAAAACGGCTCGTCAGATGGACAATATGATAACCTATATTTATCACGGTATGTTAACCTTAATGGTTAATAAGAGGATCGACTATAACAGTGATAAAGCATTAAAAATTATCATAAAGCAAATAAAATCAATTGTCGAAAATGCAATCTGCTGTCAGCAAAAATAATTGGAAATTACCCGGCAAAATGCCGGGATTTTTTATTTTAATTCCCAATTAATTAAGATTTTAACTTTATTCATCTACAGCTGCTAATTTTTCTTCATCCATATGATCAACTGAAACATCAGCTACTGTATTAATATCAACAACACCTTCTACTGCTGCATCAGCTTTTAAGGCTTTAATCATTGCCCACATTGCAAAAATCATAATAAACGCAAATGGGAAAGCAGCCACAATTGATCCAGTCTGCAGCATACCTAAACCTCCAGATAACATCAAAGCAACAGCTAAACCTGATTGGATAATTCCCCAGGTAACCTTTAACTTAGCTGAAGGGTTTTGATTACCTTTATCAGATAACATTCCCAACACAAAGGTAGCTGAATCTGCCGAAGTGATAAAGAAAGTTATCAAGAGAATAGTTCCTATAATTGAAATAAAGTTACCCGCTGGATAATACTGTATCACTTCAAAAAATGCTGTTTCTGTAACTGCAATTGCTTCCTCAGCAACTTCCATTCCTGTTTCTATTCCCATTGTTCCTAGAATTGAAAACCAGACAAAAGAAGCAAGTGTTGGAGCAAAAAGAACTCCACCAATAAATTCTCTGATTGTTCTACCTCTAGAAATTCTAGCAATAAAAGTTGCTACGAAAGGTGCCCATGCAATCCACCAGGCCCAGTAGAATAGAGTCCACCAACCATACCAGGGCTCTGGACCAATTTTAAAGCTATCTCTAACTATACTTGAAAAATAAAATCCAAATGTGTTAGTAAAATTATTGATAATTAACATTGTCGGGCCAACTATCAAACAGATAACCATAATCAATCCTGCCAGAGTTATGTTCGCATTAGACAGATATTTAATTCCCTTATCAACACCAGTTATTGCAGAAATCATAAATAAGATTGTTATAACTCCGATAACTATTAAACGCACAAAATTAGTTTCTGGTACTCCAAATAGGAAGTTAAAACCACTTGTAACCTGTAGTGTCGCCATTCCTAGAGAAGTTGCAACACCCGCTACTGTGGCAAAAATTGCTAAAATATCAACAACTTTACCAATTGGACCTCTGGCTTTCGCTTCCCCAATTAAAGGAATAAACACACTGCTTATCTGGGCTGGTTTATCATGTCTAAACTGCATATAAGCTAACGCTAATGCTAAAACTCCATAAGCAGACCAAGGATGAAGTCCCCAGTGTAAAAATGAAGTCTTTAAAGCAAAATCTGCTGCTGCTGCAGTTCCACCCTCCATACCTAAAGGGCTAACAAAGTGATTTAAGGGCTCTGCAACACCCCAGAAAACAAGTCCTACTCCCATTCCTGCACTAAATAACATTGCAAACCAGGAAATAGTACTAAATTCTGGTTCCTCGTCTGGTTTACCAAGTTTAATTTTTCCGTACTGACTTAAGGCAACCCAAACACAGAAAACTACAAACAGGGTCATTGTAATTAGATAAAACCAACCAAAGTTAAGTGTCAGAAAATCAAAAATACTATTTGCAACATTACCAAAACTTTCGGGCATGGCAATTCCCCACAGAACAATTGCAAAAACAACTACCAATGAAATTACAAATACTTCTCGGCCTCTCTCTTTAATTATATTTCCATGTGCATCTCTACGCTCTTCCACCTATTCCACCCCTTTATAAATGTGTTATATTTTTCACTTAAATCTTATTTAAAGACCCCTACCCCTCCTATGAAGGAAGGGTAGAGGCTTAATATTTACATTTCTACGTCAAAAACTCTTTGTTCATCAATTTCAGTTGTGAGGGCATCTAAAGCTACTCCAACTCTGTGATATCTAAGATCCCACTGCTCTTCTTTACTTGTAGAAGGATCTCCTAAAGGATAAGGAATGGAAATAGTTGGAACCATTCTATTAGCACCAACAGTCTTTGCTACAGGAATCAAGTTTGCCATGTGAACAACTGGAAAACCAGCACGTTCAATTTCTTTCACCATTGTTGCACCGCAACGTGTACAGGTACCTCAAGTGGATGTTAAAATTACTGCTTGAACTTTGGCATCTTGTAATTCTTGAACTATTTCCTTACCCATTCTGGCAGCTTCTGCCTGAGTAGTACCAGTCCCAACTGTTGAATAAAAGTAATCATGCAATTTGCCTATCTTACCTTCTTTTTCATATTTGCGCATTGCATCAACAGGAACTACTACATTAGGATCAGCATCAGCTGCAGCAGGGTCATAACCAGCATGAATAGTTTTAAAAGCATTAGATTCTCTATTTTCTAACTTATCCATACCACTAATATCATACTTACCCCATCTTGTTGCTGAAGCAGATTGAATTTTATCTGGATTATCTACAGGAACAATCCCTCCAGAAGTAACTAAAGCAATTTCTGTTTCGCTTAAGTCTTCAATTGCCGGAGCAATATCTACAAGATCTAATTCAGGTATAGGTAATTCACTTTTAAATTCTTCACCATTAATTTTTTTGAGCAGCATATCAATTGCTCTTTCATATGCTGGTGTTTCATCTTCTAAGAAATATTGATGTCTAATTCCACGTATATAATAACCTTCTTCTTCTGCAGGTAATAATTTTTCTCCATTAAGAATTTTATTACCAAAGTCGGTCATTTTTTTAACGTCATCTCTCATTTTTGCAGCACTATGTCCGCCCGGGAAGATATAAATATGTTTTTTAAATACCTCAACACCGGGATTTTCAATATTCATAGATGAAATTACAGGTACATCGAACTCTTCTTTTACTGCTTTACCAATCTGACCACAGGCCATACCATAACGTCCAGCCTGAAATGCAGGTCCAGCAAAGAAAATATCAAATTCTACATCTTTTAAGAAACCAATAATTTTTTCTACAGCTTCTTCAGTATTACTACCCATAAAGTTATCTCCACAGATAACTGTATGAGTAACATCTGCATCAAGCATTTGATCATAAAGCATTGATGCTCCAACTTTTTCTTCTCTTATTTCAGGAGCATGATCTGCAACTTCTTCTCCACCTATTTGACCAAAAAATTGGTTTAAATATACAACTGCTTTTTTCATTAATTCCACCTCCCCGGTTTAGTATTCTTTCATTGTTTTTGGAGACCAGCCAGCAATTTGATCGCCACAGAACATTGCGTTGTTTTCCATAATAATTGAACCATCTTCTTTAACTGAAGAACCAAGAATTTCATCATCTTCCCAGCCCCCAGAAAGTCCGTCTCTGGCAAGAGCTTCTAATTCTCCAATTACCTCATCCATCGGAGGTAATTTTATTAATTCAGATACATTTCCTGTGGAAACTAATGCATCTGCTTTGGGATCTAAAGTTACTAATGGCTGTGAGCCACCATCTCTTCCAGTCGCTTCATTACTGACACCTACAGTTTTAACACCGGCATCTTCTAAAGCTACAATACAGCCAATATAATCAGCATCTGGATTTCCGTATCCTTCTTCTGTTACTATTGCTGCATCAACACCAAGAGATTTGGCCATCTGAGCCACAAATAGTGCTGAACGCTCTTTCTGCTCAAGCGCAACATTTAAGTTTGACATAATCACACCAACAAAGTTAATTGTTTTACCATGTTCCTCGTAAAGTCTTTTGATCAATGGGAAATTCTGAAAATCATAAGTTGCCCATTTTGAAGAACAAGGCATAAAGCTGCCGGAAATCATTGCTCCATCTAAAATCTCATTTGGATGCATAAAAGTTGGAAGCATTCTGTTTGTATCCCAACCATAGTTAAGGTCATTATAACCCTTTTCTTCCATCTGAGATTGTGGCTGCATAACTATTGCAACATTTGGAAGCTCTGATACATCTTTAGATCTTTTGGTTAAAGGCTCAAGCTCATATGTATCTTTCTCTTCTGGCTCTAAATCTTTAACTGCCTCACCTAAGTATTCTGCAAGTCTCATTCCGGCCCATCTTAAAGCATGATTCTTTTTCTGCTGTTCCCGCTTTTCAAATTCTTCATCTGTATCAGCGACTAAAACAACATTTTTTAAAGAAGAAAAGTAAGTATATTTAGCGCCTTCTCCTCCCATGTCAATTAATCCGTCCTGGAAACCACCCCAGTGTTTTCCTACAACTAGAACACTCATATCTTTTAAGCAGCGAGTTTCACCATCTCCTGCTTGTTCGAGTTTTCCAGTCACACCAGGAAAAACAGGTCCTCCCCCTACGCGGAAGCGGGGTTCAATTGCTTCTTTAACTGGTACCAGACGAACCATATCCCCAGGCTTAACTATTCTTAAATCGGCCTCAGTAATATGTTTGTCTTTAAAAACTACTTCTAGAGCTTCTTCTTTATTTATTGTTAAAACTCCATCATTATAAGTAGTCTCATCACCGAACTCAATGTCTTTTACATAAAAATTTCCGAGTTCAAGTTTCACCGCGGTCCACCCCTTTCATAATAATATATTCACAATCTGCATTAGAGTATCTACTTAAATAAACTCTGAATACTTCTCGCGATAGGTTTTTACCTCTTCTACAATAGCGTCTACATCTATAACCATTTCCATCATACTGATTTGATCTTCATATACTTCCTCATCAATTTCAGCTTTGATTTCTGGTTCCACGACATGATAACACGCGAGTCCCAACGGAACTCCTGCTAATGGTCCTGCAAAGGTTGGATCTCCATTTGTTACTGTTTCACAAGCTAATCCAGAAGCTTCAGCTTCTGCACCACCTAAGATAACAACTAGATTCTCCGCACCGTGTTTATCAGCAAGATCTTTTATTCTCTGCTGATTTTCCAGGTCCATAGCTCCTGCGCTTGTTCAGACAAAGCACTCAGTTGTAGTAAATACAACTTCATCTGCACCAGTTGTTTCCATACATTCTTCAATGGCTGGTCCAGGAATACCATCACGATCACCTAAAATAGCAATTTTTTTACCTTCTAACATGAGTAACACCTCCCTCATATTTTTATTTTCATCATTTTCACAATTTTATAATACCATAATCATGATTATATGTCAATCATGATTGTGATATTTTTTACTGCTTTTTTTATAATTTTCTGTTTTTTGATCTTATTTGATTCTTTTAGGGCTTTCCGTCCCTAAAAAGCTATCTTAATTTTATTTTTAAATATTATATAATGAAGAAATTACATTGAAATTTAATTGATATCTCTGAATCTTTGTAGTAAACTGAAAGTGAAGAAATAATATATACAAAAGCAAAATATATCCTTAGAAAGGAAAAACACATGAAGATAATAGCTCTGATGGCTTTAATTATAATCATCATTGGTATCTTTGAAAGAAAAAAACATAATAAAAATTTGCATAATATTCCTTCAATAATACATGTCAATGGAATAAGAGGTAAATCATCAACTACTCGACTTATTTCTGCAGCTTTGAGATCAGGCGGACTCAAAGTTCTTGCTAAAACAACTGGTTCTGCAGCCAGAATTATCTATCCTGATCAAAGTGAAAAAGAAATAATCCGACATGGACCGCCAAGTATTTCTGAACAGAAAAAAATAGTTCAATTAGCAGTTGAAGAAGAAGTAGATGTGTTGGTAATAGAATGTATGGCGGTTTCCCCAGAAATTCAGTGGAGCAGTGAAAATTTATTTTTAAATGCAGATTATATGATCATTACCAATGTCCGAAATGATCATCTGGACAAGATGGGAAATAATTTACTCGAAATTGCAGAAACAATTTCTTTAAGCTTACCTTATAATTCAAATGTTATATCTTCTGAAAAAAAATTAGCACGCTTGATTAAAGAAAAATCAGAAATGAGAAATAATCAATATTCATCTACAGATAATATAACCATTAGCAAAGAAGAACTGCAGTTATTTGAAAAAGAAGTTTTTGCAGATAATATTGCCTGTGCAATTAAAACAGCTCAGTGTTTTAACATTGATAGAAAAACCGCTTTAAAAGGAATGTTTTCAGCCACTGAAGATCCAGGCAGCTTAAAATATTATCTCTTAAAAGAAAAAAACAGAAATATTATTTTCATTAATGCCTTTGCTGCTAATGATCGTGATTCAACAGAAATAATCTGGAATCGAGTTTCTAAAAATTTTGATAATTTACCTGTTGAAAATGCAAGCATTTATGCTTTGATAAATCACCGCAGTGATAGAGGGTTTAGATTAAAAGAATTTGCCGAATTTTTAACTAAAAAAAATAGGTTTAATGCTTATCTGCTGAGTGGTGCACTTAAATTTAGGCAGCGGAGATTATTAAAGAAAATTTTAAATTCACAAAAAAATATTTTAAATTTAAATTTATCTATTTTTGCGCTAAATAAGTTCAATAAACTATCTAATTATTTTAATAATTTAGAAAGCAATGAAGATCTAATAATATTTGGCTGTGGTAATATTCACGGAGATGCAGAAATAATTTCTAAATTTTTCTCAGAATCTGGGGTTGAAATTAAATGTTAATAGAATCAGTTGGAATAGGAATTTTAGTCAGTTTTATTTACACAGAAATAACAGGTTTTTATGCAGGTGGAATCATTGTTCCTGGTTATCTTGCTTTCTTTTGGCAGGAACCCTACCGTATTTTGGCTACTGTATCAACAGCAATGTTAACTTATATTGTTGTGAAATCTTTATCAAATTATGTTATAATGTACAGCAGAAGACGGTTTACAGCCTGTGTAATAATTGCTTACCTAATTGGCTGGTTTTATAGATCACTTTTTATTGAATATTTTCCAATTACCGAAGACTTAAGAGTTATTGGTTATATTATACCCGGTTTAATCGCCAATGATATGCTGAGACAGGGAATTACTGCTACTATCTCTTCGCTGGCTGTTGTATCTATATTTTTAAGATTGTTAATGCTTTTATTTATTTAAAGGAGCCAAATAAATGTTTACAAAGTGGGTTAAAGGAAAAATAAATATAAAATTAATAATTATTTCTGCTGTAATTGCACTTTCTTCTCTTCTGTTTCTTTCAGTCAGCAGTTCTAGAATAGAACATCCTGCTTTTAAAGAGCAGGTCGAAGCTGCTCTAAAAATGAGCGAGGCTGAAGAAATAATTTATCAGGCTAAAATTGATCAGGGTTATCAAATAGATACTGCTTTAGATCTGAATAAAACTGCTTTAATTGGTAAAGAATATACTCCTATTACAACAACTTTGGGTAATTTAAAAGCTAAAAGAACTGCTACCAATCCAGATTTTGCAGCCCTTATTATAAGATACTTTGATCAACTTAATTTAAAAAAAGGCGATAAAATCGCTGTAGGTGCAAGTGGGTCTTTTCCAGGCTTGATTCTAGCAGTAATTTCTGCTGCAGAAACAATTGATCTAGATGTAGAACTTATCTATTCAATTGGAGCTTCAATGTATGGTGCTAATATTCCGGACTTCACTTTTATTGAAATGCTTAAACAGCTGCAAAAAGATAATATCTTAAACACTGAAATTACTGCTATTTCTTTTGGCGGTGATAATGATCGAGCAGATAATCTTTTTTTTATAGAAAACAAAAATAGTTTTTTTGAAATCTCTCAAAAATCAAAAATTCCCTTAATTTACGAAAAAACACTTAAAGAAAGTGTTGAGCAGAGAATTAAAATCTTTAGAAACAGCTCGCAAAATAAGAAGATTAAAGTTTTTATCAATATTGGTGGCGCTTCTGCCAACTTTGGTAATACAGCTTCTTCAGTAAAATTTGAAAACGGTTTGACTATTCCCGGAAAATTAAATACAGAGTATACAGAAAATGGCTTGCTGTCATATTTTCTTTCCAAAAATATACCAGTTATTCATCTTTTAAATATTGAAAATCTAGCCCGAAAAAGTGGTATAAAAGTCGATCCTGTTCCTCTACCTGAGCCAGGTAAAGCTGATGTTTATTACATCGTTGATCATAATAAAATTCTAATCTTACTGCTGCTAATATTAATGGCTTTCCCTCTATTTTATGCAAAAGTTTTTTCTGAATGATAAGGAGGTTAAATAATGAAGTCCCATTTCTTAAAACTATCTTTAATCTGCATTTTAATTGTCATAATTTTTAGTTCATTTGCCAATGCAGAAAATATAAAATATTATCCAGCTCAACCTGTTGCTATAACCTGTCCGGGCCAGAACCCCGATGGTTTAATGGTCAAAGTTGTACTGGACAAAGAAAATATCGATTTCTTTTATCATCCCTTTTTAGAAGCTGAAAATTTAGAAAATTACCCAACTATTTTTATTTCAATCGGCCACAGCTGTAAAGGGGTCGGAGCTGCTGGAATTGATTTTGAAACAGAACTGCAGCGAAGCAAAGATTTAATTGAAAAAGCAAGAGCTAAAAACAAATTTATAATTTTAACTCATTTTGGAGGTGAAAACCGCCGCGAAGAAAAATCTGATAAATTACTTAATATAGTAGCTCCCTATGCTGATTATATGATCATTTCAAAAAGCAGTAATTTTGATAATTACTTTTCTGAAATAGCTATGAAATATAATATTCCGCTAGCGGTGGCAGACAATCTTTCACAAATCAAACCAATAATAAGAGACCTTTTTAACAGTAAATCTGAAACTGTAGAATATTTTGTGAATGGCAGTCAGAGTGATAAAACAATCATAATAAATGCTGGTATCCATGGAAATGAAATCGCTTCTCAATTATCAGCCTTAAGGCTGAAGCAGGCAGAAGTGAATGGCGCTAGATTAGTAATAATTCCTCGTGCTAATCCAAAGGCAATAGCTGCTGGAAAAAGAAATCATCCAACTGATGAGTTTTTAAATCGCTCTTTCCCCGGGAAAATCGGTGGTTCTGCTGCGGAAAATAGAGCAGCAGAGATATTTAATCTTATAGAAAAATTTTCACCTGATTTAGTACTTGATCTGCATGAATCCGAAGATTTTAATAGTGTTAACAAAAACTTTGTCGGTCAATCTATAATTGCTTTTCCTGATGATAAATCTATCTGGCAGGCAGCTGAAGTAGTTGAATTAATAAATGAAAAGATTGATAACAATATTGAAAAATTTGTACTAATAACTCCACCTAAAACAGGAAGTCTATCACAAACTGTGGGCAAGAATTTAAAAGTTCCAGCCTTTACTTTAGAAACTTGTGAAAAATTAGAACTAAAAAAAAGAATTGATTATCAGATAGAACTTATTACTTTATTACTTAAAATAAATGGAGTTGAGCTGAGGTGGCCATAAATATTGATTTTAAAAAAATAGATAAAAATAAGTTATTAACTTCTTTGATCGTCATTGTTTTTGCACTTATTTTACCATCTTTTACCAAAGAACCACAATACACTCTATTACAACAGCTTTATCAGAGTATTTCAGCTCAGGATAGCGGTTTACTGCTTTTAGTTTCTACAAAATTAGTTATACTTAACACTTTAAGGCACCTCCCAATTTATTTAGGTGCCTTCATTTTAGCAGAAAGTCTTGAAAATTTTGGTCCTTTTGAAAATTTCACTTTTTTAGTTACACTAATTATAATTCCTATAACATATCAGCTCATTAGTCTGCTTTATGATATAGATTTTGTTTTTGCTGGTCCATCATATCTTACAATTTTAATAATTTTTATACTTCATTATCTAACTAAAGATATCCATCATATCTTTATTAAAACTATTATTATCTCTCTTTTCTTGTTCAGTATAGACTGGCTTGATATTATTCCTTTTTTAAGCAATTACGGCTTTGGCCGGGGAGAAATAATCGTTTCTATTAGGGAAGTCACAGAATTTATCGGAGCAGAATATATAATGAACTTTTTTGGATTCACATTTTCTATAATAATTATGATCAATGCCTTAATTTTAACTAGAGTTGTTATCTACTATTATAATAATTTAAAGCTACTTGAAGAAAGTCGAGAAAAAGAAGAAAAAATTAGAGAACTAGAGCTGGAGGCTGTAAAATCGAGATATTTCAGTGAAATAAAGCATTTGGTTCATGATTTGAAAACACCACTGGTTACCATTCAAGGACTTAGTGGGGTAATTGATCTGAAGATAAATAATAAAAAAATTCATAAGTATACTGAAAAAATCAGCAGTTCAGCAGACAAAATGGGGCAGATGATTTCTGAAATACTATATGAAGATAAAAAAAGAAAAATATCATTGGAAGAATTATTTAATTTCCTTAAAATACAGCTCGCTCTAGAAGAAATCGATGATCATATCTCTTTTGACTATGATGCTAATTTAATAATTGAGGCCAATAAAGTTAGATTATCTCGCGCCTTAATCAATTTAATAGATAATGCTCTTAAGGCCATTAATTTTAAAAAAGGCAAAATTAATATTAAAGCTGAAAAATTAAATAATAAAATTAAAATATTAATCAAAGACAATGGTAAAGGAATTCCGCCAGATCAAATTAATAACATCTGGGAGATTGGCTATACAACAGGTATTGAAAACACTGGATTAGGACTTCATTTTGTTAAAGAAGTGATTGAGAGCCATGGTGGAAAAATAAGTATCGAAAGCAAGTTAGAACAGGGAACAAAAGCAAAAATTTTATTACCGGAGGTGTCAAAATTTGAAAAAAATACTAGCAGTTGATGATGAAAAAGATATTCTATTTACATTAGAAGCTGTTGCTGATGTTGCAGATTTAAATATGACCACTACTTCTCGAGGTCTAAAAGCTTTAGAATACATAAAAAACAATAATTTCAATCTGTTATTAGTTGATTATCATATGCCTGATATCAATGGTTTAAAATTGGTTAAAGAAATAAGAAAAATAGATAAAAACATTCCAATTCTCGTTTTAACAGTAGACGAATCAATGGATCTAGCTGAAAAATTTTTAAAGGCGGGGGCAGATGATTTTGCTAATAAGCCGATTAAAACTGCAGATTTGATTTCTAGAATTAATCTTCATTTAAATTTTAACGAAAGCTCACACAATACTGCTGAAAAAATTAATGAATTAAATATACCAAAGGGAATGACTCAAAGAACTCTTGCTATAATCTATGACTATTTAACGGAAATTAAAAAATCGGAAACTATTGAAGAAATTTCTAAAGGTACAAATCTTGCCTATCAGACAGTACATCGTTATTTAAATTATATTGCTGACGAAAATTTAGTCGAAGTAAAGCTTAATTACGGCAAGGTAGGCAGACCTATCCATCACTACAAATTGAAATAATATTACAGACTTATTATTTTTGAGTTCTAATAAAAAATATCTTATCAATTCTAAACCATCAATTATGCAGCTTGAGCTGTTCATAATTGGTGGTTTTATTTTTCTTTTTGAGAGAAATAAGAGAAAAAGTAGGAATATTATAATTATAGTTGAAATATAGTTATGTGAAGAAAATATCTAAATCTAAAAAGGAGGGAAATATTATGATTAAAAAAGCTTTATTATTTACAGTAATCTCATTATTTGCTTTAAGTTTTATTACTTCTGCTGCAATGCCTGTTTTTGAACAGCCCGTTGTAGTTACAACCTGTGGTCAAAGTCCAGGTGCTTTAATGGTTAAAATGATTTCTCAGCAGGTTGGTATTGATATCACACAAAATGATCTACTAACTGCTGAAGCTTTAGAAGGAAGTGATTACAAAACTTTAATTGTGACAATGGGAACCAGTGGTAAAGGTATGGGAGCTGCAGGAACTAACATGGATCAGGAGGCAGAAAGAATTAATAATTTAATTACAACTGCAAAAGAAAATGGTCTGCAGGTCTTAGGTGCTCATATTGAAGGTATGTCAAGACGAGCTGATGATAATGATGCAAAATCAATTGAAATTGTTATGCACCAAAGTGATGCACTGATTATTAAAGATGCAAGTAATCAGGACGGATTTTTTACAGAAAAAAGTGAAGAATTAAATATCCCAGCTATATTCTTTGATAAAAACAATGAAATGGGAGAAGCAATCAAAAAACTATTTGATATTCAATAAAAGTTTAACTGTTACTGAAATGAGGTGTATTTAATGTTTTTACATGCTGGAATTGTACTAATCATAATAGCAGTAACTTTTGCCATTGGAACTTACTTTAAACTTGGAACAGAGCTGGCTATGCTCCTGTCAGCTTTTGCTGCTGCTATTTATCATACCGGTGGTATCCCGGTCAGGCATTTAGTCGAGGGCGCATTTACATATTATGATGTATCATTAATATTTATAACTGCAACCCTCTTTATTAATCTTGTCAAAGAATCTGGCGGTATCGTCTTTATGGTCAGAAAAATAATTATTAGATTCCATGAACACCGCTATTTAACTCTTTTATTTTTAACATTTATACTGATGATCCCAGGAGCCCTAACAGGTGCAGGAGCTGCAACAGTTTTAACTGTAGGTACACTTGTGGGGACAGTTTTAATGTATATGGGCATTTCTGAAACAAAAACCGCTGCAATTATTTTTCTTTGCGCTTCTATGAGTGCTGCTGCTCCACCAATCAATTTGTGGGCTATGATGGCTGCTGCTGGAGCTAATATGCCTTATGTTGGTTTTATGCAGCCTTTATTTGTAATCACAATTACTGGAGCAATATTTACAATGTTTTTTCTGGGAGCAAAAGGAGAAAATCCAAAATTAGAGAAAATCTTAGAAGAATTGCCTGAACCACCAGCTGAAATGAATTGGTTAAGAGTTGGAACTCCATTTTTTATTCTAATTCTATTAATAATTGCTGGAAGACTATTTCCTTTTAAAATGCCAATCTTAGGACTTCCACTGATGTTCTTAATTGCAGCTCTAGCAATGTTTTTACTCAGTCCAAAAAAACTAAATATTCTTGATATTGCCGGAAAAACAATAAGATCTCTGATTCCACTTGTTGGAATAATGATTGTAGTCGGAATCTTGATTCAAATTATGGCTTTAAGTGGTGCTAGAGGATTAATATCACTAGCTGTAGTGACTTTGCCAGTCTGGTTTTTATTTGCTTCACTTTTTATCATACTACCAGTCTCAGAAGGATTACTGCAGTATGCTGTGGCTCCTCTACTTGGAGTACCTTTGATTTTCTTATTTAACATGAAAGGTTTTAATCCAGTTATAATTCTTTCTGCAATGGCAGTTATGTGGCCGCTTGGTGATATTTTACCCCCGACTGCTGTCGTTGGTAGAGCAACAGTAATAGAACTGAATTATCAGGGAAGATATTATAAAGATTTTCTTAAAACATGTTTAATCCCCATGGCATTTATTTTAGCTTTATGTACAATATTTCTTGTTTTCAGCAATCAATTGTCATTTTTAGTCGGAGGATAATAATTCAGGAGGTTATTTTATGGGTATTATAAATTCAATTGTAGAGTTCAGTTATTACCTTATCAGTGCTTTTATTGCCTTTGTACTCCTGAGAGAAATTATTAAAACCAAAGATGCTCAGGAAGCTGTTCTCTATTCAGTAATAATAATCCCCTTTATTCTTAGAATATTGAGGATTAAATGAGGTGAATTAAGATGTCTAGCAAAAATTTAATTTTAATTAAAGTAATAACTGCGGTTATTGTTATAACTGCTTTAGTTATATCAGGTAAAGCTTTTATTGAACATAGAAATTATAAAGAAGCGGTGATCGCAGGCCCATCTGTAACTGAGGTTAAAACCTTGGGTGATTATTATGACCCCTTAAAAGATACTGTTGCAGATTGTAATATCTATATTTTAGATAGTGGAAAACCTGGTTCTACCTTTTTTGTTATAGGTGGATCACACCCAGAAGAACCAGCAGCAAATCTAAGTGCAGAAATTTTTGCAGAAAATGCTGTTTTAGAAAAAGGAAAGTTAATTATTGCCATTAGAGCTAATAGAAGTGCTTCAACTGTAACTCGTCCTGGTGATGCTTATCCTCAATTTTACAGTATAGAAACTGATTGGGGAGAGAAAAAATATAGAATGGGTGATAGATGGACAAATCCACTAGATTCTTGGCCTGATCCAGAAGTTTATGTCCATTATCCAAGTGAGCAAATGTTAGCCTATATGGATATCAGAAACTTTAATAGAACCTGGCCTGGTAAAAAAGATGGTTCTTTTACAGAGCAGGTTAATTATGCTTTTATGCAGGTAATCGACAAAGAAAATGTTGATTTGTTCATTGATTATCATGAAGCAGAATTAGAATATCCTGTAATTAGCACAATTGTAGCTCATGAGTCTGGAAGAGATATTGCTGCTATGGCTTCTATGACTTTAACCGATATGGAATTTGAAAAGCCAATTAGCATGGAATATTCTCCCAAATCTTTGCATGGCCTATCACACCGTGAAGTTGGCGATAATTCTGATGCTGTCTCACTTTTATTTGAAACTCCAGAGCCATTTTTAGATAGAGTTCGTGGTGTAACAGATGAAAAGCTACTTTTAGAAGGTAAAGATCCTTTTGTACAAAGAGCTGGAGAATTTGGACTTTTATATGAAACAATTGATGAAGATGGCTGGCCAATTGAAGTTCGAGTTGGCAGACACTGTTCTAGTACCTTGATGGTTGCACAGATCTGGAATCAAATGAACCCCGGAAAGGAGGTAATAATAGAAAATGTACCAAAATATTCAGAAATTGTAGAAAATGGGGTCGGTCATTATTTTGATAATCCAAAAAATGCAGATTCAGATCGCGTCTATTATGAGTAAGTAAAAAAAGAAAGGGGATTATAAATGAGAAGAAAAATTACCATTTCTTTAATTTTATTATTAATAACTGCTTTAATAATTAGCAGCTCTACTCTGGCCTGTACTGATATTCTTGTGGGAAAAGAAGCTACAACTGATGGTTCTGTTATTACTTCACATACCGCTGATGGCAGATATGACTCTAGAATCCAAATTATACCTGCTCAAGATCATAAAAAAGGAACAATGGCTCCTGTTTATGAAAATATAGTTTATGCTGACCATATGGATTTAGTTAAATTGGGAGAAATACCGGAAGCGGAACATACTTATAAATACTTCCATGGAGCATATCCTTACGCTAATGAACATCAATTAGTATTTGGTGAAACTACTATAGTAGGGGCACCAGAGACTGCCAATAGTGAAGAAGCAATTATGACCATTGAACAACTTGAAGTTTTTGCTCTACAGAGAACTAAGACTGCCCGTGAAGCAATTAAGCTTATGGGGGAATTAGCTGAAGAATACGGTTATAGAGAATCATGTTATAGAGGAGAATGTCTGACAGTTGCCGATCCAAATGAAGTTTGGGTTTTTGAAATTTATGGAACCGGACCAATGTGGACTAAAGATAGTGGAAAACCTGGTGCAGTCTGGGCTGCAAAAAAAGTTCCTGATGATCATGTTACTGTGGTTCCAAATATAAGTAGAATTGGAGAAATACCAGAAAACTATAAAGAACAAGATAATCTACTAGTTTCTGACAATTATAAAAAAACTGCATTAGAGTTAGGATTATATAATGAAAAAGAATCTACATTTGTTTGGAATAAAGTATATGGAGATATCGACAATCATCCTTGGGATCCTGGATCCAGTAATAGACTCTGGCGGGTATATAATGAATTAGCACCCTCTGGCGACTGGAAATTTGAAAATGCGCATGATTATCCTTTTTCAGTAAAACCAGATAAAAAAGTTTCAGTCCAAGATGTTATAAAACTTTTTAGAGATACAGATAAAAATACCAAACATGACCTTGCAGATCAAGAAGGATGGTATTATGAGAATGAAGATGGCGAAATGGTAAAAAGTGTTTATGCAACTCCACAAGCAGATGGGGAAATGCGTAAACTTTTAGGCCTTGATTATTATCGTCCTATAGCCCGTTATTACTGTTCTTATTTCTTCGTTTCGCAATCAAGAAACTGGCTTCCAGATGAAATCGGAGGAGTAATTTGGTTTGGACTTGATAACCCAGAAAACAGTCCTTTCATTCCAATGAATGTTGGAGTAGAAGCTGTACCAACTTCATGGAAAACTCTTGATAGAGACAAATTTGATAGAGATTCTGCTTGGTGGGCTTTTGCTCAAGTAGATGATTTTGTTAATATGCGCTATGGAGATCTAAGAGAACAAGTTGATTCTGTATTAAATCCAATGCAAAATCATATTTTCGAACTACAAAATAAGATTGAAGAAAAAGCTGTAATTCTTGATATTACTCAAGATGAACAAGCTGTAAAAGAGTTATTAACTAACCACACTGGTTCATTGATGCACTGGACAGAAAATCGTTATTGGCAACTCGCTGACGAGCTTTATTATCAGATCAATAATAATTAAGGGGGATTTATTAAATGCTTAACAAAAAAACACTTACAATTACACTTGCTGTTTTAATGGTCATCTTTATGGGATTTACAGCAGTTAATGCCTGTACTTCCATTATGGTTGGAAAAGATGCCTCAGTTGATGGTTCTGTCATGACAACTCACACCTGTGATGGTAACTATGATGCACGAATTCAAATTGTTGAAGGTGAAAAGTTTGAAGATGATGCAATGACTACAGTTTATGGTACTCGCTGTCATGATGGAATTCCTGGTTATAATGTTACAGAATTAGGAGAAGTTCCGCAGGCAGAAGAAACATATACTTATTTCCACATTGCCTATCCTTTTATGAATGAACATGGAGTAATGATTGGTGAAGCAACTTTTAGTGGTAGAGGCGAATTAAAAAATACAGATGCAATTCTAATGATTGAAGAATTGGAAAGACTCGCTCTTCAAAGAGCAAAAACAGCTAGAGAAGCTGTTCAGATCATGGGAGAATTAGCAGAAGAATATGGATATGCTGATGGTGGAGAGTCTCTAACAGTTATTGATGGTGAAGAAGCATGGATGTTCGAAATTGTAGGCCCTGGACCAATATGGTCTCCAGGAAGCGAAGAACCTGGCGCTATCTGGGCAGCTAAAAGAGTTCCTGATGGCCATGTTAGTGTAGTTTCAAATAGAAGTAGAATTGACACCCTCGACCTTGGTGATCCAGATAATGCAATGGCTTCTGAAAATGTAAAATCTTTTGCAAAAAACATGGGCTGGTGGGACCCTTCTGAAGAATTTATGTTCTGTGCAACATACAACCCAAATCCTTATGGTGCAGAATATTATCAAAAAAGACGTGAATGGAGAGTCTTATCTATTTTAGCTCCATCACAAAATTTTGATCCTAAAGCAGATCGCTATCCCTTCTCAGTTAAACCTGATGAGAAAGTTTCGGCTCAAGATTTAATGGCTATTAAACGTGACCACTATGAAGGTACTAGATTCGATTTAACTGAAGGTCTAGCCGCTGGTCCATTTGGTAACCCAAATAGATATCCTACACCTACCTCTGTAAAGCCTGAAGGTAAAAAAGATATGGACTGGGAAAGAGCTATTTCAATGTTCCGCTGTTCTTATAGTTTTGTAGGTCAGGCTCGTAGTTCAATGCCTGCACCAATTAAATCAATACTCTGGTTTGGCGAAGATGCCCCACATTCTACTGTTTATGTTCCAGTTTATAGTGGTACAAGAGAACTTCCTGAAGCATTTACTTCCGGTAGAAGAGATAAATTTGATAGATCATCAGCTTGGTGGGCTTTTGATTTCGTATCTAATTGGGCTGATCTAAAATACTCATATATGATAAAAGATATTCAAGCAATGCAGGAAAAGTATGAAGGTAAGTTTTTCGATATGCAGCCTGCAATTGACAAAGCTGCTTTAGAAATCTATGATTCTCATGGTGCTGAAAGAACAAAAGAATTTTTAACTGACTACAGCTATAATAATGCACAAAAAGTTGTAGATGAATGGTGGGAATTTGCTGATGAAATGATTTATAAATATAATGACGGATATATTAACTATCCAGACAAAATTCAATCTGTTGGCTATCCTACAGAATGGTTAGAAGAAGTAGGATTCGGTGAAGGTACTGTAGCTGAGTAATTTAAACTACTCTACTAAAATTAAGGCTCAGCCCCTGCTATGAATTAGAGGGGCTGAGCCTTTTTAATCTAAATTTTTTACTTTAAATCTTTATTTTCATATTCTGATTCTTTTCCTTCTAAGAAATTATATTCATAATCATCATAGATTTTACTAACAAGTGATACCATTCCTAGTAAAGCAACTACGTTAGGAATTACCATAATTCCATTAAACATATCAGCCATTTCCCAGATCACTGGCACTTTCATAACTGCACCTAAAATCACACAGCCAACAACAACCCAGCGATAAAATTTAACTTTTCCTTTGCCAAATAAGTATTTAATATTAACCTCACCAAAATAATACCAACTAATTATAGTTGTAAAGGCGAAAAAGAAAAGTCCAATTGCCACAAACTTCTCACCCATACCACCTAAAGCTTGAGCAAAACCAGCTTGAGTCATTGCTGCCCCCCGCATTGCTTCACTCTTGAAAACTCCACTAGTGATAATTACTAAAGCTGTCATAGTACAAACAACAAAAGTATCAAAGAAAACACCAAAAATAGCAACTAATCCCTGTTGAGCTGGGTGATTTACTTTAGCTACTGCATGAGCATGAGGAGTAGAACCCATTCCAGCTTCATTAGAAAACAAACCACGAGCTACACCATAACGGAAAGCTTGTTTAATTGAAACTCCAATAACTCCACCTGTAGCAGCTGTTGGATTAAAAGCTCCATAAAAAATCATTTTAAGAGAAGGAATAATACTCTCAAAGTTAATTATTATCACAGCTAAACTTGCTAAAAAATACATTACTGCCATAAATGGAACTACCATCTCTGTAATATGAGCAATTCTTTTTAGACCTCCAATAATAACTAGACCTACTAAAATTGAAATGATAATTCCGATTACTAAAGTAGAAATTCCAAATGCCTCAGACATGGCTGTAGCAATTGAATTAGATTGAACCATATTTCCTACTATTCCCAAAGCTACAACTATAGAAACCGCAAAAAGTGCTGCTAGGGATTTACTGCCTAAACCATTACGAATATAAAAAGCAGGACCCCCTGTCATCTCTCCATCTACTGTTTCTTTAAATTCTTGTCCTAAAACTGCCTCTGCAAAAACTGTACCCATTCCAAAAACTCCACTAATCCACATCCAAAAGACAGCTCCTGGTCCACCAGCCGCTATAGCTGTTGAAACCCCAACTAAGTTACCAGTACCAACCTGAGCAGCAACTGCTGTGGCTAAAGCCTGAAAAGATGATATTCCAGATTCATCAGCCCCAATTGATTTATCAAACATTTTAGCAAAAGTTTCTTTAAAAGCAGCTTTTAGTCTTCTAATTTGAATAAATCTTAGCTTCCAGGTAAATAAAACCCCTGTTCCTAAAAGCAAAACTAACATTACCGGTCCCCAGAGAATACCATTAACATACTGAAAAAAAGCCATAACATTTCCCCTTTCTTAGTTTAATAAAATAAGATATTGTGAAATATATAACAATTTTTATTATAACTTATTATAGAATATTTTTCAAATAAAGTATTATTTAAGCATTTATTTGATTTTTTTAAATTTTCAAACTAAATCTTTAACTTAATCCAGCTCTCTGATCTTAAAAATCTTTGAAATTTTATTTAAGATATTTAAAATCAATAAGAGCTGTTAGATATTTAATTTGATTATAATTTTCTTTACAAGAAAAACCTTAATAGTTATTCAATAAAACCTGCATTCTTTAATTCTTCTCTTGCTTTAGCTTCATCATCTTCAGCAATTAAAATTACAGGTCCACTACAACCCATTCCAGTTTCTGCATAAATATCTTTTTTCCAGA
>Ga0247721_100240_pt1 | contig 20903 bp, 19 predicted proteins | sample MSEWel2017_08_16_FD_189089 | JGI IMG/M metagenome (GOLD analysis project Ga0247721, IMG submission 189089) | Subsurface sediment microbial communities from gas well in West Virginia, United States - MSEEL Well Study Marcellus 3H_2017_08_16 | ecosystem: Environmental > Terrestrial > Deep...
TTCGGCAAGAAGTAGCAATCCAATGCAGACAATTGTGGATAATCAGGGGATACTGCCCTCCAAAACCATCAGTTGAGATGTGTTTGGACAATATGCTCGCATATGCCCACACAATAACAAGGCCATAGGCAACATCCCTGTTTTTCAGCATTGTCACGGCTCCTATAAGAAAGCCAAGAATAATCACAATAGATGCCCATATGGGTTCAGGTAAACCAAACCCCCTGCCAGTTCAAACTGACAAGAAGAACAGTGGCGCTGGCAACGGAGGAAATTGAGAAGAGAATTCCTATTTTATTTAGTAATTTACCTCTGGCAGTATCCGTATTGTCCTGAAATACTCCAAGCTGATATAGTGTATATCCTGCCAGCAGCAGGTAGATGAGTCCCCTGATTGCAAAGGTCCAGCCTGTCGGGGAAAAGAAGTTTGGATAGAAATCCGATATCTGGCCGGTAGTTAGTCCATTGATAGGGAGAGCATTGGCCAGCGCATTGGCAATGACCATTGCCAAAAAGGTTACTGTGGTGATTATTTTGATCATCAATGTTGGCTGGTTTTGTTCTATATTTCCCTTACCTTTGAAATATTTCTGCAAACTAATTGATGTAATTCAAGAGAGATATTTGTATCGCTGCTTATACTTTCTTCCTTTCAATCGCCTGCCAGACATGTACTCCCTTGGACATGTAGACAAGACTTATCAGCAGGTAGATCTGGTGCCAGATAAATGAAGATACAAGATTGGATTTCCATTGCCCTGAGAGCAGTGCCAGGCCAAACAGAACCCATATTCCGATGCCCCAGAAAATATTGATCCCACCCAGCACAACCGACCAGAGTATCACTGCCAGGAAAAATGAGGCAGGGGCTATGAAGAACATAATAAATCTCAGGGGCAGCACGAACATTCCGAATTTTCCATATTTTGGTGAGATCAGACCGAGATTGTGCAGAGTGGCTTCCTGCAATCGTGCCGAACGCCTGAGTTTCTGGCGGCGCTGCTGGCTCATGTCATTGGTGATATATTCAGAGAACCGGGCAGAGGATTCGTAAAGACAGTGGTAGCCATTGCGGATGATGCGCAACGCCATGCCTGCATCGGATGCTCCTTTTGTTTCGGGGATCGGAGAAAATGCTTTTTTCCTCAGCACAATAAGGGGGCCATTGAAACAGTAGGTGGAATGCAGGCCGCTTTCCCAGGAACACATCTTCCCATAAACATCCCTGTAAGCCTTCTCGGAATGGGTGGTAAAGGAATCCCTGCGAGCGATGGGTTCCAGTTCCCCGCAGACCGCTCCAATCTTCTCATCGCTGAGCAACCGGCCCAGGGCGTGGTTTACCGCATCAGGCTCAAAGGTGACATCTGCATCCGTTGTCACCACAAAATCGGTAGTTGCCTCTCCTACTCCCATGTTCACCGAGGCATTGGTACCGGTACGTTTTTCCTTCACGATCACTTCGCCGGATAGGTCATACTTTTTAAAAGCCTCTGCAGCCAGGCCGACTGTATTGTCTGTGGACTGGTCATCCACTACAATCACATGAATATTTTCTGCAGGATAATCCATTTCCACAAGGTTTTTGATGCGGTGTTCGATGACCTCGCTTTCATTGTAGGTGGGAATTACCACTGTGATCGGAGGCTGGGAATTAGGCGTGTGGATTTTTGAGTTGGGGGATCTAAGGATGGCCAGGACGTAAATAAGATATGTAATAACCGGGATGGCGGTGAATATTATTGCTGCGATGAGTAGGGAGTTCATTGGTCTGGATTTGGGTGTGAATGGGATATAATTGTTTGGGATGTTATGTATATATTCAACTTTTAGAGCAGGAGTATCCTTTCGTAATGTGTGTGGACATAGCGTGATCTTTGCAGGCCACAGGCCGTATTATTCTCTGTATCCCGGGCAGTTGCAGGAGTTGTCCGGACAGACACATCCTGTTATTGTGGATGGCAGGAATGTGGGGGAGCCGGATGCTTTCATTGATGCAGGGTTTGTGTATAAGGGGATTGGCAGAGGGGATAAGAACGGGCATAAGATGTTTGAGTAAATACAGATCGATACATATCTATACTTTATAGGGACAAGTATAATTATGAATAGATAAAGAATAATCTATGATAAAAGAACAGAGGAAGAAAAATGAGTGCACTTGCATTGGAAATACCTGATGATGTTGTAGATGCGATTCATTTGCCCCCGGAGGATTTGGATCGGGAACTGCACAAAGAACTTTCTTTGGCATTGTATCAACGTGGTATACTTTCATCCGGTAAAGCCTGTGCTCTTGCCGGGATGACTCGATGGGAGTTCGAGGAACTTTTGGGGCGACATGGAATTTCCCGTCACTATACTGAACAAAATTTGGATGAAGATCTTGATTATGTCCGAAGCCATCAGTGATTCTTCCACTTTGATTCATTCTGCAGGGATTGGTCGCCTGGAGTTAGTCAACTACCCCTCCCTTACGACAAGGGGCTTGAATGTCAATTAAGCATTCGTCTGGGTGGCTGACAAGCACCCCAGAGATTCCAGGATATACCTGTAATCTCGTGTTTTGTGTTCAATATTCATTGCACCAATTAAGTCTGCATTGTTTTCATAACCACATTTTTCACATCTAAAAGACAATCTATTACGATTGTTTTGTGAGATATGATTACATCGAATACATGTTTGAGAAGTATAAGAAGGGTCAACATAATGTGTAATTATGCCTGCTTCTTTTGCTTTGTATTCAATGAACGTTTGTAATTGACGAAAAGCCCAACTACTGTGGTTATGTCTTCTCTTTTTGGGAGTTTTATAAAGAGTTGAGTCACGTATTCCTGATAAATCTTCCAGACCTATTACAGATACACCTTTTTCAACTGCAAATTTCACAATTTCTTTTGAGATTGTGTGGTTTACATCTCGCATAAGACGTTTCTCTTTACCTGCAATATGTTTTAACATACGTTTTGCAGATAAAGTTCCCTTCGATTGTAAACGCTTTCGCATTGACTTGTACTGATTGCGAATATTCTTAATTTCACCCCCAGCAAAAAAACTACATTTCCTGTCGGTAGTGGAAGCAACAGCAAGATAGTTCATACCAACATCTATACCCATAAAGGTAGATGCATCTGTCAATTCTTTATCAGGGATTTCTTTCTCCACACACAGATGGAAATAATAATCTCCATCCCTGTGTTTTACAACTTTGGATGCCTGATATTTCCATGAACCATCAAAATACTGTTTTGCGTAATCATAATTCAAAATGGAATAAGATTTTCTTCCATTAATAGTGGTTATTTTGACCGTATCTTCACTAACAGTAAAATCCCTTTTGTAAGAAAAGGTCATCGAAGACGGCGAAAATTGTACCTTTTGCCATTTCGACTTTTTCTGTTTGCTTAATGTTTTGTAACATCCTGCCACCTGTCTTGGAATGTTGCAACTCATCTGGGATTTTAATTTTAATGTTTCACGAAGATAGGAGTAAACTTCCTTCTGTAATTTCATTGCTGGAATTGGTTTACCATTGTCAAAAACGATTTCAGAAGCATAATTCATTCCATCTGAATATTTCTGCATAGTTTCCACTAAATCATTATCAGGATTTGTTATTTTCAAGATAACTGTTTTAGTGAGAAACATACAATAGTATGTTCACTTACATATTATAAAAAATTGCTTTTGTGAAATATCAGGCGCATTCCTCTCCTACCTTACGAAAAGGAGAATCCTGCTCGAAAAGTTGAAAGAATTTTATGATAAGACCCTCATTACGCCTGATGTGTGGAAGGAGGTTGTTGAGGAGGGCCATGGCAGATCCGGTGCTCTTGAGGTGAGGAAAGCCCACAGTTTGGGTTGGGTAAAGATCATGGCACCTGCAAATGAGTCCGTGGTTCGATTGCTTAAGCGGGAATTACATGCCTGAGAGGCTGAAACTATTGCACTGGCTATTGAGCAGCAACCGGATGTAGTTTTTCTGGATGAGTCTGAGGCAAGAAGAGTAGCGAACCTGTATGGATTGCGGATAACCGGAATTTATTGGTATTTTGATGCGTGCGAAGTCTGAAGGCAGAATTATGTCTCTTCAGGATGAATTAGATAAACTTCGTAACGAGACAGGATTCTGGATTGACGATAAATTGTATAATCGGGTTTTACAATATGCAGAGGAATAACATTATTAATGCAGCCATACCGGATCGGCCTTTCCTCAATGACTCAGATGACGCCAGGAATACCCCGGCTGAACCCTATAGGGATTTATTGATCGATGCTGGCGCAGAGGTCAAAGTACATGACCCGCATGTCCTGCAGTATCCGGACGTGGAGATCTCCCAGGATCTGGATGCAGTACTGGACGGTGTGGATGCAGTGGTGATCTTTGCAGGCCACAGGCAGTATTATTCTCTGGAGCCCCAGCAGTTGCAGGAGTTGTCCGGACAGACTCATCCTGTTATCGTGGATGGCCGGAATGTGGTGGAGGCAGATGCTTTTATTGATGCAGGATTTGTGTATAAGGGGATCGGCAGAGGAGATAAGAACGGGCATGAGGTATAAAGAATGATAAATGTTTGTAGCGGAGTTTTCTGTTATAATAGGAAACTCATTAAATATGCCATTCATTTTTGTTGCAATAAATTATGAATAAAATTGGATATGAAAATATGGCTAATATTCACAAAACATATGCTTTCATTCCTGCACGAGGTGGAAGCAAGCGCATTCCTCACAAAAATTTACAACAAATTAATGGAAAACCACTCATCCAATATACAATAGAAGCCGCTCAAAATGCTTCATTATTCGAAAAAGTTGTGGTCTCTACCGATGATTTGCAAATAGAATCCTTGTCTATAGAATTAGGAGCTGACGTTATCAGGCGCCCCCTTGAATTGGCAACGGATACAAGTACGACTATTGATTCTGTGTTGCATTTCATCCATGAATACAAACTTGAACCAGAAGATGTAATTGTTCTTTTACAACCTACTTCTCCTCTTAGAAAAGAAAATCATATTATCAAAGCACATGAATGTTTTCTTTCAAAAAAAGGAAAGTCGCTGATTAGTGTTACTAAACCTGATCATTCTCCGTTTTGGAATTTTGAAATGGAAAATGGATTTTTAGTTCCAATAATGGATAAAAAATATATGTCAATGAGAAGCCAGGATTTGCCGGAAACTTACATACCAAATGGGGCTATTTATATTGCATCTGTTTATACTATAAAAAGTAAGCAAAGTTTTTATTGTTCCGATACTTTAGCGTATATTATGGATAGAGCAGATAGTATTGATATTGATGAACCAATAGATTTGCAATTAGCAGAACTATTGATAAAAATGAATAATTAAGATTGTGGGTGCATGAATGAATAGTTGTGAAGAATGTTCTCCAAAGAAATGTTATATTATTGCCGAAGTTGGAGTAAATCACAACGGTAATATAGGTCTGGCAAAGCAGCTTATTGATGCTGCCAAAGAGGCTGGTGCAGATGCAGTAAAGTTTCAAACTTTCAAAGCTGAAGAAGTCGTGTGCCAAAAGACCAGAAAAGCACAATATCAGATTGATAATACGGGCAATTTAGAATCTCAATATGATATGATTAAATCGCTTGAACTCAGTTATGAAGATTTTACGGAATTAAAAAAATACGCTGATAATAAGGGGATTACTTTTCTATCCACACCTTTTGATAATGGCAGCGCAGACTTTCTAGATGATTTGGATATTCCTCTCTTTAAAATCTCATCAGGTGACATCACAAATATCCCTCTTCTTGAACATATAGGTAAAAAACAAAAACCTGTAATTCTTTCTACGGGTATGTCAACACTTGGTGAAGTAGAAGAAGCAGTTGAGGCTTTAAAAAGTAGTGGTACTGAAAACATTACCCTCCTTCATTGTACAACTTCATATCCAGCACCAATGGAAAGTATAAATCTGTCTGCTATGGAAACTATGAAATATGCATTTAGGCTTCCAGTTGGATATTCCGATCACACTGAAGGTATCACAATCCCTATTGCAGCTGCAGCACTTGGGGCTGTAGTAATAGAAAAACATTTCACACTTAGTAAAAATATGCATGGGCCGGACCACAAAGCAGCACTTGAACCATCAGAAATGAATCAAATGATTAAAAATATTAGATGTGTCAATTCTGCGATTGGCAATTTCGAAAAAAAACCTCATCCTGAAGAACTCAATAACAAATTTGTTGCAAGAAAAAGCGTAGTAGCAAGAATAGATATCGAAAGAGGAACTGTTATTAATGAAAAGATGCTTGCTATAAAAAGACCAGGTACAGGTATGTTACCTAAGAAGATATATGAAGTCATTGGCAAAAAGGCTGCCAAAAAAATATGCAAAGATGAATTAATTGAATATAACATGCTTAGATGAATATGAATAAAAAGAGAATAAGAATTATAAGGACTGCAGTAGGAAGCATGCCTTCTTGGGGTTTGATTGAAGAGTTAAAAAGAAATGAATTTGAAGTAATTGGAACCGATTGTAACCCTTTATCTTTTGGACATTTCCTTCTCGAAAAAAGCTACGTAACACCAAAAGGAAATGAAAGTAATTTTATTGACAAAATTCTTGAAATCGCCTTAGATGAAAAAATAGATGCAATCATCACAGGCCCTGAAGAAGAGATAATTGCTTTGTCAAAAAACAAAGACATGTTTGAAAACGAAGGCATACTTGTATTGTGTCCAGAAAATAAAACTGTTAATATATGTTCTGATAAGTATGAAACATATAAGTTCTTCAAAGAAAATAGTATCCCTACTCCAAAGCATTTTGAGCATTTCTCAAATGTTCAATTTCCGTGCATAATAAAGCCACGTTTTGGGAGAGGAGGTATAGGTATATACAAGTGTGAAAAAAGAGAGGAGTTGGAATTTTATATTGATAAAGTAAAAGACCCAGTTATTCAACAATTTATTGAAGGTGAAGAATATACAATTGATCTACTTGCTGACAAAGAAGGAAATCCTTTGTCAATCGTTCCTAGGATGCGAATTGATACAGAATCAGGCGTTTCTGTGAAAGCTAAAACAGTATATGATGAAGAAATGTTGTATTATTGTAAATTTATTTGTAAAAAACTAAAACTATTTGGCCCATCATGCATACAATGTATAAAATCATCTGAAGGCATAAAATTTATCGAAATTAATACCCGCTTTGGAGGTGGTTCTGTTTTAAGTACAAAGGCAGACCCTTTAATCATTCAAAATCTCAAGAATCTTATTTTGAATAAAGAATGTGTAAAAAGTAATGGATTTAAAAGAAACATTATTATGCTGCGCTATTATAGTGAAGTTTTCGTGGACGAACATGATCTAAAAAAAATACATGACTGAAATAAAAGCAGTTGTCTTTGATCTTGACAATACCCTATATGATGCAGAACAGTACTTTTTTGGGGCTTTCGAAGACATTTCCACCTACATGTATGATGAATATGGTACGGATTCAAACGAAGTTTTTGAGGTACTACTGACTATATGGAAAGAAAAAACAAGCATGTATCCTGATCTCTTTAATGATATGCTTAAGTATTTCAACATTTATAGTGTAGAAGAAATAAAAAATATTGTTCAGATTTTTAACAATCATGAATGCAAAATTAAACCGCGTTCTGATGTTATACCTACAATAAATTTATTGCGAAAAGATAACATAAAATTAGGAATAATTACTGATGGGACTGTCCATAGGCAAGAACGCAAAATAAAGGTATTGGGACTTGCTGAATATTTCGATATAATTATTTATACAAAACATATAGGCCATCCGAAACCGGGTGAATTGTCTTTCCAAAAAGCTATTGATAATTTAGGAGTAAAACCTTGTCAGATGATTTATGTGGGTGATAATCCATACATCGATTTTGAGGGAGCTAAAAAAACAGGTATGATAACAGCAAGGCTACTTAAAGGTGAATTTTCAGATATTGATACGGATGAATGGATTGATTATAATATAAAAAATATGTATGATGTGCTATACTTACTACATACATAAATGACCTTCAAATAGGGTGTAGTTTTTTATGAAAAGAAAAGTTGCAGTTATCACTGGTACAAGAGCTGAATATGGTATTATTAGACCCCTTATAAAAAAAATTAATAGTTCTGCAGACCTTAGCCTACAACTTTTTGTCACGGGTCTTCATCTGCTTAAAGAATATGGTTATACAATAAATGAAATAAAAAATGATGGTTTCGATGTGACAGCTACTATACCCATGTACGATGGACTTAATAAAGATAGTACCTATTATGGTAAATCGCTTGCACATGCAATAGAAGGTTTCACTCTTGAAATGTCAAAATTAAAACCCGATATAATTGTTCTATTAGGGGATAGATTGGAACCTTTTGCAGCGACTATGGCGGGTGCGACACTTGGAATACCTGTAGCACATATACATGGTGGAGATAAGACTGATAGCGGACACATAGATGAAAATATAAGACATTCTATATCAAGATTCTCAAACATTCATTTTGTAGCAACAAAAGGACATGCAAGGCGCTTACAAAAAATGGGAGAGGAAAAATGGCGTATCTTCGAGGTTGGTGCTCTTGGGCTTGATTCTATAATTAATGAGAGCTCGAAGCCTATAGATAAGTTATCTGAAAAACTTGGTATTAATCTGGAAGAACCAAATATAATATTACTTTTCCATCCGGTTTTTGTTGAACAAAATTCTTCTGGAAAACAAGTGCATGAGATTCTTGAGGCCGTGGCTGAAATGAATGTAAATACAATTGTAATATATCCCAATAATGATGCAGGAAGCGAAAACATCATAAAAGAAATTAATCTATATGAAGGTGTGCCAAACATCAGGATATTCAAGAACGTTAAACATTCGGATTATGTAAACCTATTAAAATATTCAGATGCCATAATAGGTAATTCAAGTAGTGGAATTATAGAAGCACCTTCATTTGGCTTGCCCGCCATTAATATAGGTTCACGTAACAGGGGAAGAGAACATGCTGAAAATGTTGTTTTTGTAAATTCTGAAAAAGAACAAGTATGTAGTGCAATCAAAAAGGCACTATATGACGATGATTTTAAGAAAAATTTGAGAAATTGCAAAAATCCGTATGGTGATGGCACTTCTAGTGATAAAATTATAAGTATCCTTTCTAAAATAAAAATTGATAAAAATCTAATGCAGAAAAAGATAACATACTGAAGTGGAGTTTAGATAATGAATTATTGGGATAAAATATATTCTAAGAGAATCAATGGTCTGTGGTATCCTCGTGAAGGGGTTGTCAAATTCGTTGCAAGATTCATAAAAAGAAGAGTTGGTATAGATAGATATGATATGAAATCAGAGGCCAATAAAGTTCTTGATCTGGGGTGTGGTAATGGAAGACATGTTGTTTTCTTTGCAGAACAAGGTTTTGAAGTTTCGGGCATAGATATATCTTCTGAAGCCATAGAAATTGCAAAAGCTTGGATTAAGAAAAAAAATCTTATGGCAGACCTGAAAACGGCTGATGCTGAAAAAATTCCATACGAGGACAACTCGTTTGATATTGTAATATCCGATGGTGTAATTGATCATGTGTCTTTTGACAAAGCGATGCTAATTATGAATGAGGTAAAAAGGGTTCTGAAACCTAAAGGATATGTATATATTAAACTTAGATCAACAGAAGATTCAGAATGTGGTCGTGGGGATATCGTAGGGCCTAATACATATATTCTTGCAAATGGGTATGAAAAAGGTATTATCCAACATTTCTTTGACCAAAATGAAATAAAAAAACTTTTTGATGGGTTTACTTTGCTTGACTTAGAATGTAATGAAACAAAGTTTTCTAAAAATTTTTCTATAGATAAAGCTTTTCTTCAGAGCTCAAATAAATGCGAAGAACATCTTGATTTTTCGTCTGAACTCGAAATGTGTTTAAAATATTCAGAATGGTTAGTTACAGCAAAAATGAATTCTTAAGATAGATAATATGAAAATACTTGTAATAGCCCCTCATCCAGACGATGAAACCCTTGGTTGTGGTGGCACAATTGTAAAACATATTGTTTCAGGAGATTGTGTTACTATCTGTATAGTAACAACTGCCTATACTCCTGCATGGTCAGAAGAATTTCTTAATATTCGAAATAATCAAGTAAATAAAGCGACTACAATCTTAAATATTAATAGAGTTATTGATCTTGGTTATCATACGGTAAAACTTGATACTATCCCTCAAAAAGATATTTCTGAGTCTCTCTCTAATGTTGTCAAGCAGGTCAATCCGGATATTGTATATATCCCTCACAAAGGAGATTTACATAGAGACCACCGAGTCATATTTGAATCTTCACTTGTTGCATTAAGGCCAGTCAATTGTAATGTAAAGAGAATTTTGGCCTATGAAACATTGTCAGAAACGGAATGGGGTCAACCAATCGAACCTTTCATGCCTACATCTTATTGTGATATTTCTGAAACTTTTTCAAAAAAGGTAGAAGCACTTAAAGCATATAAATCAGAATTGAGAGACTATCCACATCCCCGCTCTGTAGAAGCAATAGAAGCATTAGCCAAAAAGAGGGGAAGTGAAGTTGGTTTTCATTATGCTGAAGCTTTTTCAATAATTAGGGATGTATTTTGATGAGATTTAAAGATTGGGAATATCCGAAAATAGAGGATGGCATACCTACAAAATATAACTGGATTGTTCAAAAATCTAAAAACTTAAAACTTGGATACAAGACTGATATAGGCGCATTTACCTACATTAATGCAGAACACAAAGTAATTATTGAGGATTTTGTTCAAATCGGCTCCCATTGTTCAATATATTCAAAATCAACAATTGATAATAAAACGGGTATGGTGTATCTAAAAAAAAATTGCAAAATAGGGACTCATAGTACAATAATGCCAGGTGTTTCAATCGGGGAGAATTCGATAGTTGGAGCCCACAGTTTTGTCAATAGGGACATTCCGGATAATTGTATTGCACTCGGCGTTCCTGCAAAAATACACCGATATTTAAGAGAAGATGAAGTACAATGACATGGAAAATACCTCTTTTTAAAATGTACTGGGACGAAGATGATGTTGATTCAGTAAGTGAGACAATACGTTCTGGAATGAACTGGGCTGTTGGTGAAAACGTTTCACAGTTTGAAAAAGAAATAGCTGATTATATAGGCACAGAATACTGCCTGACATTCAATTCTGGAACATCTGCCACTCATGCTGCATTGCTTGCCCATGGAATCGGTAAAGGTGATGAGGTCATAGTGCCTTCATTTACATTCATTGCAACTGCAAATGCACCCCAATTTGTTGGGGCACAACCAATTTTTGCAGATATTGAAAAAGAAACTTTTGGCCTCGACCCTGATGATGTGGTCAATAAAATAACACCAAATACCAAAGCAATAATGCCGGTTCATTATGGTGGTTGTCCCTGCAAAATTGAAGAACTGAGAGAAATTGCCAATGAGCATAATTTGATATTGATAGAAGATGCTGCAGAGGCGTTTGGAGCAGCAGTTGGAAGTAAAAAAGTGGGTGCCTTTGGAGATTCTGCAATGCTCAGTTTCTGTCAAAATAAAATAATCACCACGGGTGAAGGAGGAGCCATTGTTACCGATTCGCGTGATTTATATGAGAAAATGAAACTTATCAGATCTCACGGGCGCCTTGAGACAGCAGACTACTTTTCAACTACTGCAGTTATGGATTATGTTGCATTAGGATATAATTTCAGAATGTCAAATATAACTGCAGCACTGGGCCTTTCTCAATTGCGAAAAATAGATTATATCATCAATAGCAGAAAGACAAATGCTGAATATTATGCAAGCAAATTGAGCGATATTTCGGAAATAAACATTATAGGAATTACTGATCGTTATTGTAACGTATATCAGTTGTTTTCAATTCTTGCAAAAGAACGAGATTCTCTGATGCAATATCTTGAACAAAAAGGAATCATGACAAAAGTCTATTTTATGCCTGTTCATAAAACATATTTTTATCAATCAAAACTCAATTATAGATGTGAATTGCCAATTACTGAAGAAATTTCGGCTAATATTCTCAGTTTGCCTTTTTATCCGGGTATTTCAAAGGATGATATTGATATTGTAGTAGATAATATCAAAAAATTTTATAAACAAGGTGAATGAAATGAATTATTATAAAGATAAAACTATTCTTGTAACCGGAGGTGCAGGTAGTATTGGTAGTGAAATTGCCAGGAAATTATCAACTCTCGAGCCTTCAGTTATAAGAGTATTTGATAATGATGAAACTGCCTTATTCAATATCACCACTAAAATAGATCCTGATCAAAAGGTGTTGAGGCCTCTTTATGGTGATATCGGAGATAAAGACCGTCTTGAAATGGCAATGGAAAATGTAGATATTGTATTTCATGCCGCTGCTATGAAGCATGTTCCGATTTGTGAATACAATCCATTTGAGGCGGTCAAAGCCAATGTTGTAGGTACTGAAAATGTTATTCGGACTGCACTGGATCAGAATGTAGATAAATTCATCTTAATTAGTACAGACAAAGCCGTAAATCCATTGAACGTGATGGGAACCACAAAGCAGCTTTCGGAAAAACTAACAATATCCTCAAACCACTATAGAGGAGATAAAAAAACAAAATTATCCTGTGTACGATTTGGTAATGTAATGAATTCTCGAGGCTCTGTTGTTCCCATCTTTCTTGAACAAATTAAAAAGGGTGGTCCAGTTACTATTACAAATCCTGATATGACCCGATTTATGATGACAATACCAGAAGCTGTGGAGTTTATACTATATTCTGCAGAGATTGCTATGGGGCGGGAGATATTCATAAAGAAAATGAAGTCTGTTAGAATATGTGATCTTGCTGAAGCGATGGTAGAGCACTTTGCTCCGTCATTTGGTTATAATCCCAAAGATATCAATATTGAAGTCATGGGTGAGAGAGACGGAGAAAAAATGGACGAGGAACTATTTTCTACTGATGAAGTCAAAAATACTTATGAAAACGATGATATTTATGTAGTTCTTCCACATTTCACCTTTGCCCGCAATCCGGATAAAACAATTGTTGATGTGGCATCATTTTCCAAAATTGACAATCGGGTTTACACATCAAATAATGGTAGCTATCTAAACAAGAATGAAATAATTCAATTCTTTACAGAGAAATGAAACTAAATTTAGTATAACCAGTTACATGACCCAATCCCATCTTTTTGCCCGTAGAGTAGGACTTGTCGGCTTAACTCAATTAGTTGTAGGTTTACAAGGATTGATTCTGCTACCAATCCTGACAAAAAACCTTTCCATTGAAAATTATGGTATATGGGCACAAATAATGGTAACCATTGGTATCGTTCCCCAAATTGCACTTTTTGGTCTTCCCTATACTATGGTGCGCTATATCCCTGCTATTGAAAACAAAAATGATTTGCAGGAAACTTTTTATTCTATATTTAGTATTATAATCTCATCAACTATATTTTCTTCAATCCTATTATATCTCTTTTCTGAAAAAATTGCGAATATACTATTTGAAGGAAACTTGCTGGTCGCACAGATACTGGTAGTTATTGTTTTCTTTGAATGTTTGATACTCTTTTTCATAAATTATCTTCGAGCAAAACAGTACATAAAAAAATATTCGACCATAATGCTGGCCAAGACCGTATTGATGATCTCCATAGTTGGTTATTTTGTATTCAGTGGATATGGGATCACCGGTGCAGTATATGGTTTACTTCTTATTGATGTAATATTATTTTTAATTTTAACAATCCTGGTTTATAATGATGTGGGATTTGCAGTCCCTCATTTCCATAATATGAAAGAATACCTCAATTTTGGAATTCCCACTGTCCCTGGCAACCTTTCAAGCTGGGTGGTAAACTCCAGTGACCGTTATGTGATTGGCATTTTACTCGGTGCATCTTCGGTTGGTTATTATTCTCCAGGTTACTCCCTTGGAGGAATTGTAAGGATGTTTGTCTCACCTCTCACATTCTTGCTACCTTCCATTCTTTCAGAGAATTATGATAAAAACCAAATTGAAAATGTCAAGCATATACTTGGCTATTCTTTCAAATACTTCATGATAATCGCAATTCCTGCCACGTTTGGGTTATCGCTGTTGTCCAAACCTCTATTAACAATACTCTCAACACCGGAAATTGCGGAAAAAGGATATCTGATAACACCTTTTGTAGCTTTGAGTATGCTTCTATTTGGAGCTTATGCAATAGTCGCACAAATTATAATTCTTGAAAAACAAACACATATCAGCGGCAAAATCTGGATAATTGCTGCAATATTTAATCTTGTATTGAATTTCCTTCTTGTGCCTTATATCGGGATTATAGGAGCAGCTTTTACGACCCTGTTGGCATTTGGTTTCAGTTTCATAATAGCGTTTATTTATTCCAGCAAAATGCTTCCCTTTGATATGAGCCTGCGACCAATATTAAAGAGTTTATTTTCTTCTTCTGTGATGAGCATACCAATAATTCTCTATGATCCAGCAGGATTGTACAATATATTGCTGCTTATTGCATTTTGTGCTGCTATCTATTTTGCACTGATGTATGCATTAAGGACATTCAGGGACGAAGAAATTTTATTCTTTAAGTCCCTTATACATCACAGATAACTCAACTTTTATTTTTCCGATAATCTGCCTAAAAACTCCGATATTCTGGATTCTCAGTCTGGCTCCTCAAAACACAAGGAGTTTGCTGTAGAATGAGACTGTCGGAAAAGTCAACTAACATGGAAAGAACCACAATAATTGCAGAGTAAAGTAATCCTGAATAAAAGCAAAAACATTATCATTTACGGTTTAAAGAAAATCTCAATGCCATGGTTCTAACAATTATTATTATTATATTTAGTTAGTTTTTATACAAAACGAATTTTCCGCTAGTTTCAATTAAGTTTCAATATAACTCATGTTGTTACTTATGTTGTTTACTATTTCTCTTTTTCTAATACCATATATCATTCATTTGAAGTATAGATTTTCTTAAATCTTCTTTGCTTCCAGTATCTATATTAGGGTCGTTTTGATATATTTTTGCAATATTTGCTTTCCAGCATGGATCTGAATAAAACTCATTAATGGACCTTATATTCATTAGCTTTAGATTCTCAATTTTACAGCCAAATATCATTTTCTTTTTTACATACCCATACAAATCAAATCCATTTCTATCAATTCCTGAAATATGTATTACAGGACATCCTTTGATAAGTACTTTCATCTGGGCACTTGTGTTGGAAGCGATAATATAATCACATTTACTTGAATATGATTCTAGTGTTTCTTTCTTTGCTTCTATAATCTTGTTTGAAGAGAAAAAAGGTTTGTCTTGTGCTTTTGTGTTTGGATGATATCGAATATATATAGTGGAGTTAGGGTGTTTTTTTTGAATTCGAGTGATAGTTCCTTTAAGTCTTTCTATAATATAAAAATTATTTAGTAGCAACCCCACAACATTAGGATTCGATGGTACTTTTCGTACATTTATTTTTTTATAATCGAATCTATTCATTTGGTATACCATAGTTCCCTCCTCATTGAAGTATTCTATTGCTTCTTTTGAGTTCACTAAAGCAACATTTACTTTTACAGGAGGGATTGAATATTTTTGCATATCTATTTGTCCATATATTATAGGTATCCTCATAATATTTGCGATGTAGCAAAGACCAATTCTACTTGGGACAAAGTCGTCTACAGTAAACACAAACGAAGGGGGATATACATTAAATAGAGTAAGATGGTTAAAGTATTGTAAATAAAAATCCAATAAACGTTCGTAATATTTTAATGGATATCTGTGTCCTTCTGTCAAAGATGTGCGCATTATTTTTGTTATTTGTCGCAAGATAAATTTAATTTGTTGAAGCAAGTATGTTTTTTTATTGTAGTGTGTGGCAACGAGATAAAAAATATATCCTACAATAGGAATACGAAAATAAGAATACTCAAAGTCAAAGTCCAAAGTTTCAATAAAAAATTTAGTGTATTCTAAGTTGCCATGATCATGAATGAATCCACAAGGTTGATGGCGACTTTTTGAGGAAGGAACTTTGAACCTAAATATTATCATTTTAGTTATTATAAAAAGAAAAACACATCTCTTAAAGATGAAGTGCCCGGGATATTTCTTGTCATATGTATAGCCCTCTTTTTTGAATTCGATTGCTAACTTTTGAATAATACTGTTTTCAATGTTGCTAAATGTAGTATCTTCTTTCACTTCGGTCTTCCTTTTTTAATCTTTAAATATATTTTATTTTAAAAGACATCAACTATCTGTTCTTATAGCTGAGATAATAATATTGAATAATCTTTTTTCTCGAAATGACAAATCAAATTCATTTACTATTCTTTTTCTTGCAGATACTCCGTTTTTATTCAGAGACATTTTTATTGCTTCCATGGTTGCATCTGTGTCATCATAGGGAACCTTTAATCCAGTATTTCCTATCACTTCTGGTAGAGCTGCACGATTTGTGACAACCGGTATACACTCACAAGCCATCGCCTCTGTTAATCCCATGCCAAAAGACTCATAGTAAGATAACTGACAATATATTTTGGCTTTCTGATAATATTCCAAAAGTTCCTCATCAGATACATATCCAGTAAATATTACATTTCTAGGTGCTATTTTTTTAAGTTTACTTATAGAATCATCCGTGATTTTGCCAATTATAACAAATTGTAAATTTTGTAGTTTTTGAGCACATCGAATAAAATTTTCATACCCTTTTCGTGTGATATAATCTTCTGATATACGACCTACAGTTATTACCATATCTTCCTTTTTGAAATTTGGTTTATAGTAATCAGTATCAATGCCATTATAGACTACATCTAAATATTTAGGTTTAGAATACTTTAGGACTTCTTTTTTTGTGAATTCGGATACTGCCAATACAACATCTGCATACTTTAGTGCAAATTTAGCAAAATATCGACTTCGTCTATATGGTCCCATGAAACCATAATCGATTTCAGGCTCTGAAGCAACATCCCCACCACCTGCAATAACAATTGATTTTTTTTGAAATATTTTTGAAAATAGAACCGCTAAAAATGCATGGCCTCCAGCAAACCAGGAATACGTAATATCTGATTTTCGAACTGTTTTTATCAAACTGAGGATATCAAATATTGATTTGAAATTAAAATCATATACTTCAAAATGTTTTGACAGTAGGTCCCTATCTTGTTTTACAAAAAATTGCAAAGAATAATAGATATAAGCAATTTTTATTTCTTTTTCATTTCCCAAATGTATTTCCTCACCAGTAATTTGTGTTACAATACATGCGCTTCTTTAATTGACAAATCTATTATATCATCGTATATTTATTTATACATGTTTATACAGATGATAACATCGTATTAATATGGATGAATTCATATTAGTGTCTACTTATAAAACTTATATGTATTTATCATGGAATATGACTGATTAAAATGCCAGCTCCCCCTAAACAAAACCACAACCCATTTATATCCGTGATAATTCCGGTGTACAATGATCCCTCCGGCCTAGAGGATACACTGCAATCCCTGGTAGTACAAGAATATACAGGCAATTTTGAAATTATAGTTGCGGACAATGGCTCGACGGATAATACCCCGGACATTGCAGAGAAGTATTGTGACGATTCAGTAAAACTTGTGGTCGAAGATACCATCCAGAGCTCTTATGCAGCCCGCAACAAGGCACTTGAAATTGCCAAAGGCTCGATTATAGCCTTTATCGACTCCGATATGACAGTGGAAAAAGATTGGTTGCAAAAGGTAAACCACTCCATGGCCGAACACAATGCGGATTATCTGGGTTGCAGGGTGGAGATATATTCTGAAAGTAATTCCCTTTCGGCCCTGCACAATAAGCTGTCAGGATTTCCCATGGATGAATATATTTACAAAAGGCATTTTGCTCCGACATGTTGTCTTATAGTCCGAAAAGAGATTTTTGAACATGTGGGTGTCTTTGACCCGAATTTGATATCCAGCGGGGATTATGAGTTTGGCAACCGTGTTTTTGATGCAGGATACAAATTATATTATGATTCGGATATTGTCATGTATCACCCGGCAAGGACATCGCTGAAAAAATTGCTTAAAAAATCATTCAGGATTGGGCGGGGTTTCTATCAACTATCTGCTCGCTATCCGCAGCTGTCCAGAAAAATGAACAAAAATGCAGCATATTCTCTTTCCGGTTCAGATGATCAATCCTGGAGCCTGTTTACTTTCAGGAAAGATTCATCTCTCTGGAATTCATTGCCTGTTTGGGAGAAGGTGGGAATTTATGTTATTGACATCTTGAATAAAGGCATGAAACCCTTTGGTTATGTCTATGAGAAGTTCTTTTCTTGAAATATTCATAAATAGGTCTTCTGATCATTTCAAAATCAAGAACATGTAGAAAATATCTAATTTTTAAAAATTTAATTGTATTTTAGTCTTTACTTCCATATTGGATTTTTCTGTATGCAAAATCATAGCATTTTTTTAAAACTGAACGTAAAAATATTAATTTTCTTTTTTCAAGGATTATTACTTTTAAAGGGTGGTGAATATTTAATCCAAATTCTTCTTGTAGCAATTTTTTAGCTTCTTTATTTTCTTTTCTAAATTTTGCAGGATTTATTTTATATCCCATCATACGATATGCCCTATCGACTGAAGCGAATAGTACAAAAAATTTCAACATTTTGTTCCTTTGCATTTTCCATTTTCTTTTAATGGTTTCTAAGGATTCTTCATGTCCTTTGATGTACACAACACTGGGAAAAGGGATTGAATCAGGTTTTCTTTGATATTTAGTAGCAATCTCTACATTGTTACGGTGGCCTCGATGTTCAGAAAAATAGCATTCAGTATCATCTGTCGATTCTGGCATTTCTTCCGGATAAAAATAACCTATATAACATGATCCACATATCATATTGAATTCATTTTTTCGTCTTAATTCTCTTTCAAAAATGTCAAGAACGTAACCTTCAGATATTATGTATCCTCTGTGGTTATTGTCAGACAAAACAAAATCAACAAGATTTTTGTGCACCAGATCATCAGCATCTAAAAACATAACGTAAAACGGTTCCTTTTCTATACTTCCTATATAGGACCCTATTAAACGTCTATTTTTCGTTTTGTCCATATCCGCTTCTCGAACTGATGAAGGTGGGTCAAAATTAGGAGTAATTAATTTTGTTTTGTTTGTATCAATTACATTAGTCAGATCATCAGGATCATAAGTTGAAATCAGTATATGGTAATTCTGATTGGTTGAGCGTTTGATTGAATATAGGGTTTTTTGGAGATTAGCTAGCACAAGATTCCAATTTTCAGATCTTTTTTTTGGCTTCAGGCATATAGCAAAATAAAAATCAATCAAAATTTATACTCCTTTTTTAGTTGTATTGGTTATCAACAAAATATACTTTGGTATAAGTTAAATTGTTACTATTTAAGTTCATCTATCTATGAGAAATTCTTTTCCTGATTTCAGTCATCGTTTATGTTTCCATTTTCTCAAAACTTTTAAATTGGATTGAACAATACAATTGCATCAATCATCTTATCAATCATTTCAAGAAGTGTGGGCTATGAGTATAGATTATCATGAAAAATTAAAATCTTCCATTTTACCTTTTACAGGAATTCTACTGTTTTTCCTGTTGGCACTGTACATCCGAACCGTCCCTGCAGAAAGCGTATTCATCTCAGAGAACTTCGTGCGTTTAGGGGGCAATGATCCCTGGTATCACCTGAGAAATGTGGAATCCATTCTGCATAATTTCCCCTCGATGCTCTGGTTTGACGCCTATACCCAATACCCTCACGGCACAGATCAGGTCTTTGCCCCTCTCTTTGACATGGTGCTTGCCACATTGATCTGGATTATCGGTTTCGGCGATCCCTCCACTGAACTCACACAGACTATCTGTGCCTATTATCCATCTTTCCTCGGCTCCCTTGTTGTCATTCCCACATACTTTGTCGGCAAATGGGCCTTCAATGATCGCCGCATCGGACTGCTCGCAGCCTTTCTCATTGCACTGGCTCCGGGGCAGTTCCTCTCACGTGCTATAATTGGTTTTAACGATCACCACATCGCTGAGGCATTGCTCAGCACGGTTGTGGCAATGTTTTTGATTGCAGGATTGAGACGCAGTGAATCCAGTGATTTTACATTATCCCATCTCAGGGAGAATGGTTTTTCACAAATCCGCCCTATTCTTCCCTATTTCCTGCTTACAGGGTTTTTCCTGGGTGCCTACACTCTAGCCTGGAAAGGGGCCCTGTTCTTCAGTTTCATAATCGGTGTCTACATCACGGCTCAGCACATCATTGACCACATGCATGGTCGCTCCACGGAGTATCTGGCTATCGGTGGAATGGCAATCTTTATCGTGGCATTGGTAATGGTTCTGCTCACTCCTGCGATCGGAGGAACTAAAGACCTCCAGATAAAAGGTCTACTTGCTGGTTTTGTGGCATTCCCCATACTATCCATTATCTCGTATTACATGAGGGAAAAACAACTGAACCGTTATTATTACCCACTATCCATTGCAGTCCTGTTCGGCGCGGGTATCCTGCTGGCCCGTGTGGTCTCCGAATCTGCCTATGCTCTGGTGACCAGTGTCTTCAGTTACTTCATGCGCACCGGCGGCGGTCTCACCATCGCTGAAGCCTCCCCTCTTCTGATGCGTGGTGGACAGTTCTCCCTGCAACCCCTGTGGTATAACTTTGCCCTGACAGGCATCCTCTCCTTCTTTGCCCTGCTAATTTTGGCCTATATTGCCATCTATCGGCGCAACAACC
>Ga0247721_100241_pt1 | contig 20896 bp, 19 predicted proteins | sample MSEWel2017_08_16_FD_189089 | JGI IMG/M metagenome (GOLD analysis project Ga0247721, IMG submission 189089) | Subsurface sediment microbial communities from gas well in West Virginia, United States - MSEEL Well Study Marcellus 3H_2017_08_16 | ecosystem: Environmental > Terrestrial > Deep...
CTATGAATACAGGTTTTAAAAAAGATATTAAAAGATTTAAATTCTAAGCAATTAGTGATCTTAAAGATCTAATATTTTCTGGTTTATCCATTTTATCAGCTAAGATCAATGTTAAAAGCTGAGTGATCCCAGCCAGAAAAACATCGGCTTTAATACTTTTTAAATTCTGAGTTTTTAAATTACCAGTAACCATGGCATCTTTAAAATAGTTAATTGTCTGTTCAACCACTCCGCGTTTTTTGTAGAGATCTATCCAGTCATCTGTATCTCTAATGATACCAGGATAAGCTCTTAAATCCTGGTCAGGATAAGTATAGACTACTCTACCATAACTGGAGTTAGTGCAGGGGTCTTCACAGTAGCAGTTTCTTTTACCGCCCTTGTAATTAATTTTAGGACAGACAAACTTAAATCTGGGGCTTCGGTTTTTACCGCGACACCAGCCATCAGGTTTCATTGGTAAAGATGAATCTTTAGGACATAAAGGCCAGCCATTTTCATCGTATTCTGGCTGTAGTAAATCTGATTTGGTATTCCTGGAGTTAAGTGGGATGACTGCTTTATCAAAGCCAAAGTCCTTAATTAAAAATGGATAAGTTTGATAACTATCAAAAGCCGAATCAGCGATAAAAGTGGAATAGTGATGATTACTGTGGAGATTAAAATAATCTTCTAAAACTGGTTTTAAAGAAGTTGAATCTCCAATAGATTTGTCTTCATCAGGTGAGTCAGACTTTTTCTCAATAGGCATTTCAGGGTGATTATCTTTAAATTCATCATCAAAAAATGAGATATGACGAATAACTCCAAGCCCATTAGTGACAATACCTGCTTTGTAGACATAGCAGAAATGTCCGTTAATGTAGAGCTGTTTAATCTCTTGATTAACCTGAGCTGAAGAAGGCATTGACTGATAAGCGAAGGAATATATATTAACATTTTTATCGTTTCTGTAGATATTTTTAAGTCTGCGAATGATATTGTTTATGTATTTGGGGTTGTTTTCAGTCACATAGGGTTCAAAGCCAGTTGTATCATAGATGAAAAGATCAGATTTTAGAGGGTCAATTTTTCTGCAAAGAGGCTCAGTAACATCAACAAGATGATAAAACAGATCTTCTAAGTGGCCTTCAAACTTTGTCTTAAAACGAGAAAACTGAGAGATATCAGGAACAGATTTAAAACCACAGAAATCTCTTAAGTCGCTGCTCAATGCAAAAATATTAACTAAAAGTACAAGAGTTGGAATTCCTAATATTTTTTGAAGGATAAAGGCAGAAAGCATTGATTCCAGACCATATTCTCTTTTTCTACCAAAATATTTGTAGTAAGCATTGTAGAAACTGGCAGGAATAAATTCAGATAAATCAAGATATTGATCGAGCATTTCAAGGAATTGAGGTTTATCATTTTGAGCCCAATCTTTGGCTTGTTCATAAAGATCACCGAAAGACAATTGCTTTTTAGAATTAAAAGACATTATGATTTCCTCCTTTTGATTTGTGGTATTTTTAGTATCTCTAACTATATTATACCATATCTTAAGGAGGAAGTCACCAAAAATTTATGTCATGAGCCCTGTTATTTCGGGCCTTAGACATTATACAAACGACTATATATTTAATTAAAATCTGGAGGGATAGAATGAAAATATCAGCCGACAAGCATATCTATTCAATGTCTGCCCACAATAAGGAGGCTGCCAGCTGTCAGCCAGGTGAAACAGTAATTTTTGAGACACAGGACTGTTTTAGTAATCAGATTCAAAGTGAGGAAGTACTTTTTGAGTCGACAGACTGGGAGACAATTAATCCAGCAACTGGACCTCTAAAAATTGAAGGTGCTGAACCTGGAGACACACTGAAAATAGAAATCAAAAAAATCAAAGTAAAGGATCAGGGAGTTATGATTACCTCTCCGGAAATGGGATTTCTGGAAGAATTTATTACTGATTCGGAGACTAAAATTATTCCTATCGAAAATAATAAGGCTATTTTTAACGAAAAAATTAATATTGATCTCGATCCAATGATTGGAGTAATTGGTACTTCACCTGGCAAAGACGAGAAAGCTGTTCCCTGTGGTACACCAGCCTCCCATGGAGGAAATATGGACACCAAAGTAATTAAGGAAAATGCAATTCTTTATCTTCCGGTTAGAGTTCCTGGAGCAATGCTGGCAATAGGAGATCTGCATGCAGCCATGGGTGATGGCGAAGTTGTTGTAACAGGTATTGAAATTGCTGGTGAAGTTACTGTCAAAGTTGATCTAATAAAAAATAAGGAATTAAGTGATCCAATAGTTGAAACTGAACCAGCTTTTTATACTATTGCTTCGGGTACAGATCTGGATGCCGCTGCCAAAAAAGCGAGCAACAATATGTTTCAATTTTTGAACGAAAGACTTCCGCTGAGTAATAATGAGCTTGCAATGCTGATGAGTATTATTTGTGATCTCCAGATTAGTCAGGTTGTTGATCCTCAAAAAACTGCCCGCATGAGAGTAGAAAAAAAGGTGTTAGAAAAATATGGTTTAAAGTATTAATTACAATTTTTATAATTTAAACAATGGCTGGCTTTTTTAGGTCAGCCTTTATTATTGCCGAAAAGCTAGCAAGCTCAAATTTCAGCTATTTGTCATTATTTTTTAGTTCTGATATAATTCAGATAGCATTTAATTTTAAGGAGTTTTAATCATGTACATAATCTATAATTTATTACTTGTTTTAATTTTCATAATCTATTCTCCTATCTTAATCTATAAAGAGCTTACTAATACAAACAAAAAAAATACCAAAGAACTTTTTGGCTTTTATGCAAATAAAATAAAAAGTCTAGCTACCAATAATAAAGTCATCTGGATTCACGCAGTTTCTGTCGGGGAAACAGTGGCCGCCAGTCCTGTTGTAAAAGAACTAAAAAAAGAACTACCCGAATACAAATTAATTTTTTCTACTACCACTTATACCGGCCAGAATATGGCCCACAAAATCATTGAGGATGCTGATGCTATAGTCTATTTTCCCTTTGATCTACCGTTTGCTGTTAATAAGGCTTTAAATATAATTAATCCTGATCTGATTATGATTATTGAAACTGAACTCTGGCCAAACTTTATCAAGATTGCAAACAAGCGAGGGCATAAAATAATCTATGCCAATGGTAGAATAAGTGATAGTAGTTACAAAAAATATAATTATTTAGGCTCAATTATGCCGGATATGCTTAATAATATTGACTGTCTGGCCATGCAGTCTGAACAGGATAAAAATAGAGTTATAGAACTTGGAGCTAATGAAAAAAAAGTATTTAACCTGGGAAATACAAAATTTGATCAGAATTATTCTCTAATTTCTGAAAACAAAAAAGAAAAATATCGAAAATTGTTTAAAATAAATAAAGATAATTTAGTTTTTGTTGCTGGTAGTACTCATCCTGATGAAGAAAAACATTTAATCCAGATTTATCAGGAGCTAAAAAAGGAATTTCCTAATTTATATTTTATTGTTGCTCCCCGTGATATTGAAAGAGCAGCTGAAATCAATGAAATTTTTAAAACAAATAATATTGATGCTGTAAAAAAAACAGAGCTTAAGAATAACAATTCTAAAAAAATTGAAGCTCTTATTTTAAATACTATCGGGGAACTGGCACAAATATACAGTATTGCTGATCTAGTTTTTGTAGGAGGCAGTATGATGGGAAAAGGGGGGCATAATGTACTGGAGCCTGCCGCCCAGGGAAAACTGGTGTTTTTCGGTCCGGATATGTCTAATTTTAAAGACAGCAGAGATCTTTTAATTAAAAATGATGCCGGAATACAGGTAAATACCTGGCAGAGTTTAAAAAAAGAACTTAACTATTATTTAAATAATAAAAACAATTTAAAGAACAGGGGAGAAAAAGCCAGAAAAGTAATTCTAAATAATAGAGGTGCTTCTAAAAGAATTCTTAACCATACTTTAAAAATAATCAAACAGAAAAGCTGTCAGCATCAAGACTGACAGCTTATAAGTTATATATTAGCTATTTTCAAAAATAACTTTTTTCTACATTATTCGCTTTCATAGTCGTCATCCTGATTACTGCCGCTGTCATCATCTTCTCCATGTTCTTCTGATTCATTATCCTGATTATCATAGTCTTCTGTCTCATTACCTTCATTATGATGTTCTCCGCTTTCATTCTGATAATTATTTTTCTCATCTTCAAAAGATTTTAATATTTTACCAGTATCTGCATCAATACTTACCTCATGATTTCCATTTGAATCAGTAAATTCTACTTCAAAAAATGTTTTACCATTTTCCAATTCTTTGTCAACTGATTTAACCTGGGCATTAGTATATTTCTCTTTTACAACCTTAATAGCCTTTTCCATATTAAAAATATTAGATTTCTGATCAGCTGCCTGAACCCTATTTTCGGATAAAGTAAATATACCTCCCACAAAACCAAAAACAAATACAGCTAACATTGATGTTGCTATTATTTTCTTCAACATATTTTTCATCCTTTCCTTTTTTTAATTTCTTTTTTACTACAATTTCATTTTATACTTTAAAAATTAAACAAATGTTAATTATAGATTAAAGTATTTTAATATTCATATTGATTTTTAGTCAGCGACTTCTGCAGCACCTGCATCCTTTTCTATCTTAAAATTAAGAGTTTTATAGCCTTTCACATGCAGATAAACATCAAAAATCAAACCATTAGTTGAACTTCCATATAATCCATTCATATTTGCAGAATAATGATCTTTAGCAATTTTATTGTCAAAATGAAGAGTTAATTCACTTTCTGCAGCAATTTCTGAATTAAGTTTCTGATAATACGATTCTTCGGCACCTGTTTTTTTATCAGTTATTGTATAATAGAGTTCTATATTGCTCAAAGATTTTTTCCCTTTATTTAATAATGTTATTTGCAGATGGTCAGGAAGATCCGAATGATTAGTATCAAAATTATCTTCTACCCTTGCATCCTTTACCCTTATTTGTAAATCTCGGCTGCCGCTTTCTTTAATAGGATTACTCAATTGAACAGGATTATTATCATCTTTATCATTCATTCCATCACCATCACTATCAGCAGCATAAGGATTAGTTCCATATACTTTTTCTACATCATTGGGAATTCCATCTTTATCACTATCCAAATTATTTCCAGCCGCATATATTTTACTAGCACCTCCAAAAAAAACTATTAATGCTGCTAATAATAGCAAAGTCAATGTGAGCCAATTACTCTTTTTTACTTTCATCATAATCTTTTACCTCCATAGTTATTATTTTTAACTTTTTAATATATTATCTATTTAAAGATTTTCTCTGCGCAAAAAAACCAGATAAGACAGCATACTTAAAATTATATTAGGCACTAATAAACCTGCCAGATTTAGCCACTTTAGATTAGCTATTTCCCAGGCAGTATTATTTTTAAAACCAGGTTTAACTCCTAAGAGAGCAAAACTAATTCTTTCAAAATGTTTGGTTGGAGAAAGTTCTTCTATTCCATTTCTAAGTGTTTCATAGAATTTAAATTTATTGACTATCTGTTTCTCCTGAGCTCTGTTGAGTCCCATACTTGCGAAAAATCCACCAGGAAGTTGGTTATCCATATCCATGGTATCGCCAATTTGAGGGAATATAAAAGCAAATACAAGCCAGATAATTATTACTGTAAGCAGGGCATAGTTTTTATATGGTAGAAGCAGAGTTACAAACAAAGAAATTATAAAAAACAAGGCCATATATAAAAATGAAGCGGCAAAGAAAAAGATTAATCTTATTAAATCCGCCTGACTAAGACTAACTCCCCCCAAAGCAGTAAGAAAAATAATTGTTACAGCTGCAATAGCAAAGTTAATTAAAGCTAAGAGCAGCAGATTCCCACCCAACTTTCCATTAATAAGCTGGTCCCTATAAATTGATCTGGATAGTATCAGTTTAAATGTACCATTTTTCCTCTCTTTGCTTACTGCATAATTACCGAGGACTATTGCTAATAAAGCACCAATCATAGCAACATAATTTACAAAGCTCTTTGATACTGAGAGAGGATTAAGGCTGGGCATTGGTGGTAAATTAGTTTTACCCATTGACTTTAAAAACTCAATAGACCTATTGTACTGTGCTATCTGGGAGTGGACCTGTAAGGTCCCCAAAACTATTGATACTATAGTTAAAATAAGCAGCAAAATAAGTATGGAAAGAAAAAATTTATTATTTAAAGAATCTTTAATCTCCTTTCTAGCAATCACTATCATTTCACTCATTAAGTTCACCTCCATTTAAAATATTTATCTTCTTCCAAATCTGCGAAAATAATATATTGTTCCCATTATCATAATAATCAGCAGAATCAGGATTACCAAAAAGTAATTTGGATTCTTTTTAACAGTAATTGAGCCAATTAAAATTTTTGTCTGAGAATGCTGATTATAGGCAATTACTGAAATCTCTTTGTTAGCAGCTGCCTGTGATGAAGGAACAAATATATCCACATTAAATGATCCTTTTTCTCCAGCTTTAAGATCCATTTGTTTGGGTTTAATATTTTCTATTAACCACTTTTTCGGCAGCTCAAATTTAAGTTTAATATTTTTTAGAGTCTCTGTTCCTATGTTTCCAACTGTAACTGAAAAACTTTGATTTTCACCACTGATCAAATTCAAATCTCGAGGATAATCTGCGATTGTGAGCTGATAATCTTTATTAATTTTAATGTTAAGTGGTAGAGATTTAGTAATATTACCCTCTTTTTTCAAGACTGCCCGGAATGAAAGATGATCAGCTTTTGAGTTTTCTGGTATTTTTAATTTCAAGTCTATTTTTTTACTATTCCCTGCAGTTAAACTAAAATTGGTTTCTGAAAATGACTTATAATCCAGACTGCTGATATATTCTTTTTGAAGATTTAATATCTGAAAAGAATAATTATGTTCTCTCTGGTCATTATTTTTAATTAGAAAAGTATAATCAACCTGCTGCCCCCCCGCTGCCTCTTTGCTGAGATAAATAGGACTGGTAGCAAAAGTCTGAGCTGCTGCTCCTGAACTAAATCCTGCTGCTAAGACTATCCAAATTATTAATACAGTTAATATTCTTTTCATTTAATTACCTTCTTTTAAAAAACTATTGTATGAACCAAAAAGCATAAAAAGCCCAGGAACTAGAAGATATATAATAGATCGCAGATTAAGCTTCAATAATGTAAAAAGAGAAAGTTGAGCATGTTCTGGAACTACCTGCAGAAGGTCACGACCTATATTTTTAAATTGTACTGTAGGAGAAAATATCTCTATTGTCTTAGAGATCAGTGTATCCTGCGGCATTTGATTCATGGTTTGACTTATATTATTCAGTACATAAACATAATTTTTTTGGCTTTCAGCCAGCTGTGGAATAACATAACTTACTCCCATCCAAATAATTAGCATTAATAAAAAAGCAAAAGTACTGTTTTGACTCTTGAGAGAAACAAATAATGAGGCAAGATAAAAACTTATCATATAATAAAAAGCAAAAACAAAAAAAACAGTTAAACGACTAAATTCAGCAAAATTAATATTCATTCCAGATACCACTGTAAAAAGGAAACAATTAAAAACTAAAGTTATTATTAATAAACCTGCAATTACGAACGCTCCTCCAAAAAGTTTACCATTTATCAGCTGATCTCTGTAAATTGGTCTTGAAAGTAAAAGCTTAATTGTCCCCTCCTCTCTTTCTTCACTAAAAGAATTGAACCCAAGAAATATAGCAACAATTGAGCCTATTACCGCAACATAATTTATAATATTTTTCAAAATTGATAAGGGGAATATCTTCGGCTCTGCTGGAATAGAAGTAGCTCCCTGTGATTTCAATAAGTTAACAATATCCTGATATGCTGTGATTTCAGCATTTTTGGTTGCTGACCCTATATACACTGATAGAATAGAAAGCAGAAGGAAAAGTAAAGCAACTGCAAGAAAAGCCTTATCTTTAAATGCAGTTTTTATTTCTTTAGATGCTATAGACAGTATTTTCCCCATTATTTTGATCCCCCTCAATCCGGAAATATATATCCTCAAGAGATTTTTCACTACCAAATTTTTTCTTAATATTTATTAAAGAATCTGTCATCAGCAATTGCCCGTGACTTATTATTCCAATACTACTGCAGATTTTTTTCACTTCTGATAAAAGATGGGTATTTAGAAATATAGTCGTATTCCACTTATTATTTATATATAAGAGCAGATCACGGATGCTTTTGGTCCCCTGTGGATCCAAACCTGATGTTGGTTCATCTAAGAATAATATCCTGGGTTTATGCAGTAAGGCCTGAGCTATACCGATACGCTGTCTCATTCCTTTAGAAAATTCCCTGACTTTTGTATCTTTCCAGGAGTTCATCTCTAAATCCTTAAGAACCTCATTTATCCTTTTCTCAACATTTTCAACCCCAGATAAACTACCAAAAAAATAGAGATTTTCAAAAGCTGTTAAGTTGCTGTATAAGTTAACATTTTCTGGTAAATAACCAAGCATGCTTCTTACTTTAAGATTATCTTTTACAACATCATAACCAGCAATCTCAGCACTTCCACTGCTTGGTCTGATTAATGAGACCAGCATAGAAATTGTTGTTGTTTTCCCTGCTCGATTATGTCCCAGGAAGCCAAATATTTCACCCTCTCCTACTTTAAAACTTAAATTATCAACAGCTGTAAAACCATCGTAATTTTTAGTTAAACTATTTATTACCAACATTTTTATCACCACTTTTTAAGATTATTATTATCTCTTGCTCTGATTTAAATTTTACAACTTAGATATTAGAGATTTATTAATTAAAAATGAGATTTTTTTAATCTTTAAAGTAACAGAGATAAAAAAAGGCACCGCCCAGCTGGAGTTATCTCAGCTGAACAATGCCTTTAATAATTATCAAAAATTATTTATTTTTTAATAAAACTTTGAGTTAATTAAATATTTTAACTGAACTCTATTTATTCAACTACCAATATATATGCTTTGCCATCCGTGAAAAAAGGATCTCCTACAAAATTACTTCCCAGTTTAGGCGCGACAAATTGATATTTTTCTGCAGATTTGATCAGAGAAGTAGTCTCTAAATCATCAAAAAGATATTCCCTCTCACTATCAATATCAGGATCAATCTTATGAGTTATACCCCACTTAATTCCACTATCAAAACTTGCCGTACCTACATATATTTTCTCTCCATCATTGGTTATAAAATTAGTCTCCCAGAATCGAGCATGATGACGAACTCTAATATTATCACTAGAATCTGGTTTTTCAAAAGCAAGATCATTAACCTTTGAATTCCAGAAATCAGGTGTAACCGGTGCACTGGGATATGGTTTTTTTAATAAAGCCGCTTTTGCAGCTTTATATAAAGTATATATGTTGATTTCATCGGCTGTATTCCAGCCAGCACTTTGAAAAGTTCTGATTAATTGTTTTTCATTATTAGCCACGATAATAAAACTTATCGGTTCTCCTTTTTCTCCTAAAAGCGACTCTGTATATTTAAGCCTACTGCCTTCAAAAACATTGAGAGCTTTACTAACAATTAGTGGCTTCTGTGGGGGAGTTGTTCTATATGGAATTTGATATTCTAAGGAAAAAAATGTATATGAGCCAACTGCTAAAATTATTATTATAACTGAAATTATTTGTTTTACCAGTCCGGACAATTCTACATCTTTAAATTTATGGAAAATATTTTTTTGATTAAGAGTTAAATATTCTGAAACACTTATTGCTATAATCAACCACAGAGCTCCAACTAAATATCCAGCCCAGACATCACTTAAAAAGTGTACACCCAGATAAAGTCTACTGAAACCAATAGCTATAATTAATATCAAACCTGTAAAAAATATATTTATCTTATTTTTCCAGCTAGAAATTTCCTTCACTAAAAAATAAGTTAAAAAACCATAAAACGCAACTGAAATTGTAGCATGACCACTGGGAAAAGAAAAAGAACTTTCTTGATAAATTGCAACAACCGGCCTTGGTCTATGAAAAAGTAATTTACCGATATAGGTAAATAACACACTACCTGTAATGCTAATCAGGATTGGAATTATATATGATTTTTTATTCCAGAGCCATAAAATTAAAATTATACTAAATGTAAAAACTAATATAACCTGCCATTTCCCGAGAAAAGTAATCCAGAAAAATATATCTGTAAGAGTTTCATTTCTAAAAATCGTCAAAAGATTTGCTATTCTATGATCCACACTAATAATTAAATCAGTAGTTAGAAAATCTTCAATAATACCTCCTAAAAGAGCCATTACATAGATTAAAGACAAAACAAAAAGAGTAACTGGAAGACCAAAAAAATTATTCCTATCAAATCTTTTTCTTAGAAATGAAAAGAATGCCTTATGCTGCTCAACAAATTCTTTTACTTCTTTATTTTCGATCACAGCCCTTTTTATCGATTCACCTATTGAAACAAGTAAAGTTAAAAGTTCCTTTCCTCTACTCAAAGCAAAATGTTTGAGTAAATATATTAAAATCACAAAAACAATTAATCCTGTAAAGAAAATTGTAAACCTTGTAGACCAGAGGGCAACAAGCTGCCAGGTTCTACCAAAAAAGTAGCCAAGAGCAATATGAGACGCTGCCCATAATATGCTGCTTAAAATATTCCACAGCAAAAAAACTTTAGCATCTAGCTCAAAAAAACCGGCTATAAATGGGATAATAGGTCTTACCCAGCCAACGAATCGCCCCAGAAAAACACTTTTAGCTCCATAATGTTCAAAAAACTTTCGGCCTTTTATAAAAAGTTCCTGATTAAATATTTTACCATCCTGATTAAAGGGGACTTTTTTATTTCTTCCTAAACGAAAACTATAATTATCTCCCAAAACAGCAGCCAGAAAGACTAAAAGATATAAAATGATAATATTCAAACTGCCGTGAGCTGCTAAAAATCCTCCAATAATAACAGCTATACTTCCCGGTACTATTAAACCTATAAAAGCAAAAGATTCAAAAAAAGCCAGAATAGCTATTAATAGATAACCAAAAATAGAGAAATTTTGAATTAATGATATTAGATAATTATAATAATTACTCATAGCGAAATCCCCTCTTTAATAAATTTAATTTCATGAAGAATTATATTCATTCTGAAGATAGATATATAGCTTATTGAAAACAAATAAAAAGCTTATTTTTATAGTCCAGGTAGCAAAATAATATAAATTTTTAAACTACAGGGAGCTTAATTATAAAGGTTGTTCCTAGACCAGCACTACTCTCAAAATTAATACTTCCTTCGTGAGACTCCACTATCCATTCACAAATAGCAAGCCCCAGACCAGTGCCCCCCTTTTTACGAGACCGTGACTTATCCACCCGATAAAATCTCTCAAATATATTATCTTGATCTTCTTCAGGAATACCCCTACCGGTATCTTTAATTTTAATTATTAAATTTCCATCATTTTTTTCAGTAATTATCTTAACTTCTCCACCTTTTGGTGTATATTTAATAGCATTATCAATTAAGTTAAGAAGTAGTTGAATAATCATACTTTGATCTGCTAAAACACTTATGCTTTCGCTCGACTGTTCAGTAATTATTTTTATATTTTTATTTTCAGCAACTGCGCTAAACTCTCCCGCCACAATTTTCACTAATTCATTAATATCAAACTCTTCTTTTTCAATAATCTGCTTTCCACTATCACTTCTTGCAAGCAGTAAGAGCTGTTCAATTAAATGCCCCATATAATCAGACTGCTTTTTTATGATTTTCAGGGTTTCTTCACATTCTTCTTTTAAATCTTTTCTTCTCAGAATCTTTTCCGATTGAGCTCTGATTACAGTTATTGGAGTCCTTAGTTCATGAGAAGCATCTGAAGTAAACTGTTTTTCTCTTTCAAAGGCCTTCTCCAGCCTTGCAAAAAGCTGATTTAAAGTTACAATCAGACTACCCACTTCATCGTCAGTATTTTTTTCTTCAATTCTTTGCCCCAAACTACTGGAACTTATTTCTCTGGCAGTAGTATTAATTTTCTCTATTGGGGAAAGAGCCTTCCCAGCCAAAAAGTAGCCGCCAGTAATAGCTGCTATTAAAAAAATTGATATACCCAGTATTGAAATTAATATTAATTTATCTAATATTTTTTCTTCCGAATCCAGCCTTTCTGCTACCCTAATCCAGCCCGAAGTACTTTGACTGCTTATCGGTAAAGTTATTAACGCCCAATCTTCATCAATATTATCATTTTCTAATTTAATGACAGAAAAAATATTATCAGTCTTCAATTTGTCTGGTAAAATATAGTTTTGTTTATTGGTTAATACCAAATTCTTATTCGCAGCATAATAAGCTATTAAATAATCTTTATCAGCATTCTCTTTTACTTCATTAATGATTGGACTAATTTCGATGTTTTCCTCTCTAAGATCATTATTCTCAATTTCTCCAATGATTTGCTCTCCTTGATTTTTTAGCCTAATTTCTACCTGGTTATATATATATTGTTCTACATTTAAAAATATAAAACTGCTAAAGGCAATTAAAGTCATTGTTAAAATAATTATATACCATAAAGTTAATCTTGTCTTTATTTTTAATCTAAGTTTCATTTTCAATTACCTTTATCCTATAGCCTCTACCATGAACCGTTTCAATTAATTTTGGCTCGAAATCATTATCAATTTTTTGTCTCAAATAACGTATATATACATCAACAATGTTAGATGTATTTCCATATCGATAATCCCAGACATGTTCTTCTATCTGGGTTCGAGACAGTACCTGGCCTCTGTTCCTCGTCAGATATTCCAGAACAGCATATTCCTTAACTGTTAAAGGTATTTCAATTCCTCCGCGTAAGACTTTATGGTTTACCGTATCAATTACAAGATCTCCGGTCATAAGTTGATTATTATTCTCTTCAATACCTCTTCTAAGTAATGCTCTAACTCTTGCAACCAGCTCACCAAAAGCAAAAGGTTTGGTTAGATAATCATCTGCACCGCTGTTTAATCCCTTTATCTTATCTTCTACCATATCCTTTGCTGTTAATATTAAGATCGCTGTATTAATACCGTACTCTCTGATTTCTTTTAAAGCTTCCATTCCATTTTTAACTGGTAGCATTAAATCTAATATTATTATATCGTATTCATTATCCCAGGCAAAATTAACAGCCTGCTGGCCATCACTTACTGTATCAACAACAAAGCCTTCTTCCTCAAGCCCTTTTTTAATTACATCTGATAAATCCTTTTCATCTTCTACAACTAAAATTCTCATTTATCAGCACCTCTTTAAATAAATATGTAAAATAACTTTAGTTCACTGATTACTTGTGCTCTTTCTGTTCTTTTTAATTAAATATAAATTTCGTAGATAAATAAAAGAACCGGTTGACTGTCCCACAATAAAAACTGGATCTCGCCGATGAATTGCATAAACTAACAAAGTAAGACTTCCTGCAATACTAAAATACCAGAAAGCATTTGGAACTATACTTTTTTTTGCTTTTTCTGAAGCAATCCATTGAATAATAAAACGTAAGGTAAACATCGCCTGACCAACAAATCCAATTATTATCCATATCATAGATTAATCCCTCTTTATATTATAATTAATAATTCTTTTCTTCATCCACCGCATAACTAGTGTATCAAATAATCCTCTCCACATTCTGTTATTAATCCCATATTTAGACTGACCATATTTTCGGGGATAATGGTTAACCGGAACCTGTTTTACTTCATATCCATTAATTCTGGCTAAAGTAGGGTAAAATCTGTGCATACCTTTAAAAGGATAAAATTCTTTATGAATCTCATTTTTAAAAACTTTTAGTGGGCAACCTGTATCAGTAATCTTTTCACCGGTAATAAAGTTCCGAACCCCATTACCAACCACTGAAGAAAATTTTTTAATCAAACCATCATTCCGGTTGGTCCGCATCCCGATTACCATATCATAATCATTTAAAAAGGGAATCAGTTTAGGTATATCAGCAGGACTGACCTGGAGATCTGCATCTAAAGTAATTATATATTCTCCTTCCGCTTCTTTAAAACCAGCTAAGAAAGCAGCAGTCTGACCATTATTTTTAGTAAAATGTATTGCTGAAAGTCTATTTATTTTTTCCTGCAGCAAATCTATTTTTTGACTGCTGCCATCCTGACTTCCATCATCTACATAAATTATTTGATAATTATATTCTTGTTCATTTAATTCATTAATTATACTATCTGTTAGAGGAGACAAATTTTTGATTTCATTATAAATGGGTACCACTATTGAAAAATCATATTTATAATTCTGCATTTTCCACCACCCTTAATTTATATACGTTTTTAAAGTTAAATCAGTTACTATAATTAGTAATAATTATATAACTTTGATTAAATTGTGATACTTCAAATTTGTTTTTTATATTTTGATTCAAATCGCCCCTGATTCGCTGCCAATCGTCAAGTTCCATCATAACTGCAAATTTATCCTGCTTAAGATAATTTAGAAAGCCAACCCGGTCCTTAATCACTTCCGGCCAAAAGTCAAGATAAATACCAATTGAATCCGAATCACCATCATATTTATAAGTAGCAATATTATTAATTCCTCTAGTTTTTAACTGCTGCATTTCTTTAGCTGTCTCTTTAAGAGTATAAGTCTGACTGAAAGGTTGAGCTACTGAAAAAGAAAAGTTGAGTAGAAAAACTGCAAATATAATAATAACGAGATACAAAATATAACTATATTTCTTTTTAAATAGTAGAATTATCCCGACTATTCCTCCCAGAATCCAGCTTATAATTGTTGGCATCAAAAGACTTTTTAAAGCTATTCCCTGTGTTTCCTGGGGTATAAAAAAACTTCCAATGGTGAAAAATGCAAAAGTAATCAATGCTGGAATTATAATATAATATTTGGATGCTCGTCGATTTGAAATCTCTTTAAATAAATAAGCAACCAAAAGAGCTCCAGCTGGATAGATTGGTAAAAGATATATGTCAAGCTTTCCACTTATTAAAGAAAATAAAATAAAAGTAACAGCAAACCAGCTAAGTAAAAACTTTATAAATTGAGGTAACCTTCCCCTATTCTTAAAACAGTAAATAAAAGCTGAATAAAGAAAGAAAGACCACGGTAAAAAGGTAAAAGAAAAAGTTGTTAAATAATAATAAAATGCTTTCTGGTGAGCAAAGGAATTAACAGTTCTACCAAAAGTTTGGACAACTAATAATTGATATGCATATTCTTTTCCCCCTCTAATTAAAGCGGGTACAAGCCATAATAAAATTACACCTACAAAAATTAAGATGCCTTTTTTTAATTTTAAATTTTTAAATTCCGCCAGATCTTTTTGAATTAACAAAAAGGCAGGAATAACAACTAAAGGAATTAAAAAACCAGCCGGTCCCTTAATCCATGTTGCCAGGCCCATAAATAAGTAAACCAAATAATAGAATCTATCTTTTCTTTTTGATTCTGAAGAATAACCGAGATAAAAAGAAAATAAAGCAGAAATAATGAAAAATCCCATTAAATGATCCATTCGAACTGTTATTGAAAGAGCAAAAAAGTAAAAAGTAATCATTAAAATCAAAGCCGACAAAAATCCATATTTCTTATTAAAATTCAGGCTTCCCCAGAAGAAAGTGACTATTGCAATTAAAATACCCGGAATTAAACTCATCATAACCATTGCGGTTACAGAATAACCCCCGGCCATAAGTCGGCTAAAATTTAAAAAGTAAAAATAAAATGGAGGTTTATGAGAATAAAACTCCCCCCCTAAATGTGGAACCAGCCAGTTTCCAGCATCATACATTTCCTTAGCAACTTCAACATATTTCATTTCTTCTTCCCAGTGCAAATCTCTATAGAAAGTAGCTGGCAAATAGAGAGCTGCCCCACAAATAATAATTAATAATATATATATATAAATATTTTTATGATTTTTTATTGTTTTAATTGAACTTACCCCCTTATAATTTAATAATTTTGTTTATAATTAGTAAATACATCTCTTGCTGATCACCAAACTTAATTTGATAACTCAATTATATTTTTAATATATTAAAAATATATTAAAAAACAAAGACAAATCTAGAAAAAAATGGAGTTTTAAAATTCCAAACACCTTAACCCTTAATTACTTTTAAATCAAGAACTTTTAACCAATCTAGTAATGTTTATTCTTATTCGATTGAATGATAGATCAGATTATATCCATTTGAATGATAGATAACATCTTGTTGAGTAAAAATAGCACTTACTTTTTCAAAATCATCTTCACTAATTAAAATAACAGCTTCTTGTTTTTCTTGAAGATAACCAATGAGTGCCTTTTCAGTACCCAGGTCCTTAATAAAAAAATTAGTATAAACTGCTAGAGTTTCCGGCTGCCCATATCTAAAAGCAGCAATATTTTCGACGTTTTTTTGTTCTCGTAACCCTTTCAACTCTTCAGCAATTGGTCTTTTACTATAATTCTGACTTGCTATGGGAACTATTATCAGATTTAAATTAAGTGAAAAAAAGAGCATTGCTATTGCTAAAAGATAAACTAATGCCAAATAATTTTTTTTAAAATATAAAACTAAAGCAATCAACAAAATAAAACCTATTGATATCAGTGCTGGTTTTAATAAACTGCCAATATTATAACCTTCAATATTATCAGGAATAAAAAAACTGCCAGCAATAATAATTATAATAGTTAGTAAAACTGGAATCACTATAAATTTTTTATTCTCCTGATTAACTATAACCTGCCGACATAAGTAGGCAATCAAAATTGCAGCTGCGGGATAAATTGGCAACAGATAAAATACTAATTTACCACTAAAAAAAGAAAATAATAGCAGGGGCCAGAAAAACCAGCTTAATATAAATTTAAGTTCTGTATTAATATTTCTATAATGTTTAATTATATAAAAGAGACTTGAAATTAACATAAAGGTCCAGGGTAAGAGGGTTAATGGAAGTGTGGTAAAATAATAATAAAAAGGTTCACTGTGAGCAAAAGAATTAACCGCTCTACCAAAAGTCTGCAGAACTAACAAATCATAAATATACTCTTTGCCGCCAAAAATAAAGGCAGGTATTAACCATAATAAAATTACAGAAAAAAAGATACCTAATCCCTGCATCAATTTCATTTCCTGCAATTTTTCTAAGCTTTGATCCCAGATAACAAACCCGAAAATAGTTGCTAAGGGAATCAAAAATCCAGCTGGTCCTTTGATCGCAGTTGCAATAGCGATAAACAAATAAGCAAAAAGATAAAAACAATTATTCTGATTTTGATATGCCATAAAAAAGGTAACCAAAGCAGCAGTTATAAAAACCATCATTAATAAATCCATTCTGACAAATATAGATAAACTAAAAAAAAGTACAGTTGTAGCTAAAATTATACTTGCTAAAAAAGCATATTTTTCGTCCAATATAGATCTAGCAAACAAAAAAGTTAACAATAGTATTATTACAGCAGAAATAATACTGGGACTGACCATTGCTGGGGCAGAATACTCACCAAAAATTTCTTTAGAAAAAATTAAAAACCAGAAATAAAAAGGAGGTTTATCTGTATAAATTCTGCCACCAAGCCGGGGAACAAAATAATTACCACTATTCTCCATCTCTCTAGCAACCTCTGTATATCTTAATTCATCACGATAATGAAGATCACGATTTAAAGTTGAGGGAACAAACAGCAGAATACTGAAAATAATTAATATTAGCAGATAAATATAAGTATTTCTTAAATCATTGTTAAATAAAGACATCTAATTTCCCCCTTTCTTTAAATACCTGGTTTAATTTAGAGATAACTTTTAAATTAATAAATTTTCTTAAGCCAGTTAACCTCCCTTTCTAAAGCTTCTTTAAAGGTGACTTCGGGAGAATAACCTAATAGTTGATCGGCTTTACTAATATCTGCAGCAGTATGTTTTACATCTCCTTTAACTTTTTTCGAATAAATAATTTTGGTGTCACTGCCAATTATCTGTTTCATTAATTCAAGACTCTGATTTAATTTGACAGTATTAGTTCCTCCAACATTTATAATTTCACCAGCCGGAGAATTTTGAGCTGCCAAAATATTAGCTCGAGCAATATCACCTACATAGGTAAAATTTCGACTTTGCTCACCATCACCGAAAACATTAATGATTTCTCCCTGCAGAAAAGCCTTAATAAATATATGAAAAGCCATATCAGGTCTCTGGCCTTCACCAAAAACAGTAAAATATCTTAATGATACTGTAGGTACATTAAAATTTTTATAATATAAATAGCAGAGATTTTCTCCAGCAAGTTTTGAGACGCCATAAGGTGAAACCGGCTGCAGCCTCTGTTTTTCTGTCATAGGTATCTGATCAGTATCCCCATAAACCGAAGATGAAGAAGCATAAACAAATTTCTTTAATTGTCTGCTCTCTTTTGCTGCCTCTAAAAGTTTTTGAGTTAAAAGAATGTTATTCTGGTTATATATTTCAAAATCTTCACCCCAGCTAGAACGAACTCCAGCCTGAGCTGCCTGATGATAAATATAATCCACATCTTTTATTAAGTCTTTTAAATCTGTTTTTAAAAGATCTTTTTCTAGAAAAGTATAATTAGGATTATTTAAAATTTCTTTTATATTATTTTCCTTTAATTCTCTTGCATAATAATCTGTAAAACAATCTATCCCTATGACCTCTTCGCCTTCTGCTAGTAATTTTTTAGCTAAATTTGAACCTATAAATCCTGCTGATCCAGTTATTAAATGTTTCAAAATTGATCACCTCATTGATTATTTAACTCCCACAAAAAAACATATTTCAAAAAAGAATAATATGCTCTAATAGCCGAATAAATAAAACCAGGACCTCCCATTAAAATTCCTCTCTGTAAAATATATTTCTGAAAAAAATCCAGAAAAAATCTTAGGGCTGCGTAACCCAGACCTTTTTTTACTCCAGCTTCAAATTTTTGATTTGCTGATAATTTAGCATAATGAATATATTTATTAATATAATGCTTTAAATTTAAACAGGTATAATGGAAGATAGAACTCTTTAATCTTCCTAGTTTTTTCGACTTTACTCTCAATTCCTCATGAACCTTATTATGAAATTCAAATTTCTTCTTAAATAGACGGGTCCTATAAATTGGAAAATCCCCTGCCTACTTCATTGGTTTTCCCAAAAAATAAGTTTTTATTGGGATTTCAAATGCATCAAAGCTCATATTATCTTCAAGAATTTCTAAAATTTCATTTTTAAGTTCTATAGATACTCTTTCATCAGCATCAATATTTATAATCCAATCGCAAGTAGTTTTTTTAAGACCATAATTTTTCTGATTTGAAAAATTATCGAATTCTCGTTTGTAGATTTTATCAGTATACTTTGCAGCTGTTTCTACAGTCCTGTCGCTACTATATGAATCTACTAAAACTATTTCATCTACCCATTTAATTGACTCTAAACAATCAGATATCCGTTCTTCTTCGTTTTTTGTAATTACAATCGCTGATATTTTTTGCATTATTTACAGCTCCGTTCTTTATTAAATTTAGCATTAAAAATCAGAAATATAATTACATATAATCCAATCTGACCATATAAAACACTTGTGTCAACAAAACTATGTATAAAAACCTGGGTTAAAAATCCTAATAAAGTTAAACTCAGAAAATTTCCCTTATGCGAAAAATCTTTAATAAAATTTAATATCGCTAATTTAAAACTTAAATATAACATTAGCAAATAAATTATTAACGATGGAATTCCCTGTTCAGAAGCGATAAAAAGATATAAATTATGAGGCTTTTCGTGTTTGCGATTTACAGCACTTAATTTAGCGCCTTCAAAAACATTATCAACATTATATAAGAAATGAGAATTAAAAGTTCCCAATCCAGCACCAAAAACAGGATGTTTCTTAATCATTTCAAGAGTAGTTCTCCACATTAGTAGTCTAGGATTAGTATTATAATTAAAATTAGTGTTTTTAAACCTATCTATTAAGCGATCAGGTAAAATAAATGGAGTTAATATTAAAAATAAAGATATAAATGATACAATTAAGATAACAGCAATTTTTTTATTTACTAAACTAAATTTAATCCATATATATATAAATACCATTACAAAAATTGCAGCTAATAATCCCAGAGTTGCGCCTCGAGAGTACGAAATAACAATTGCATTTATAGAAAGAATTAATCCAAAAAATGATATTCCTTTAAACAGTTTATTATCATAGCTTAACAAGATTGAAACAAAAAATATTATCAACATTGCAGCAGTTGCACCAAATTCATTATTTCTATAGAAAAAAGAGCCCTTGGTAAAATAATCAATATAATGACCAATTATTAACACTAAAAAGCCACCACTAATTAAAATCTTAATATATCTTGCAATTTTCTTATTATTAATAATCTCATATGCCATTATAAAAAAAGCTATATAGCGGAAGATAGGACTCAACAGTGTATCTAAACTTGCCTGAATATTATTTGTATTTATAAATGATAGCAAACTAAAAACAAAAAATAACAAAATGTATTTATTAAGAAAAGTTTTGGGTAAAGAAAAGTCTTTGTTTATGATTTTATTAAATAAATAAAATATTAATAATAACCCTAATAAAATATTTCTGAGAGCAATGGAAATCGGAAAAAGTAAAAGAGTTGTTAAAAATAAATATTCTAAACTTTTGTTCGATAAATTCTTGATTTTTTCTACCAATTATATCATTCCTTCATTTTCAATTCTGTCCACTACCAGATCTGGACTCAGTTCCCGCATACATTTAAAATGATCCAGCGGACATTCGTGTTCTCCACAGGGACGGCAGTTGAGCCCGGCATT
>Ga0247721_100245_pt1 | contig 20637 bp, 15 predicted proteins | sample MSEWel2017_08_16_FD_189089 | JGI IMG/M metagenome (GOLD analysis project Ga0247721, IMG submission 189089) | Subsurface sediment microbial communities from gas well in West Virginia, United States - MSEEL Well Study Marcellus 3H_2017_08_16 | ecosystem: Environmental > Terrestrial > Deep...
TTGAAGCTGTTAAGCCCGGGGAAACAATAATCAAGGCTGAGCTCGATCCGGCTTTTGGTGAAGTTACTGAAGCTCAAATCAAAGTTATAGTTGAATAATTATAAAGCCTCTCCTTGTTGTAATTGATGGGAGAGGTTTTAAATTTATCTAATTAATTCTCTACTGCTGCTATATCGATTGTATTTTTAACTCCTTAAACTAATTTACAATAATATTCTAATCTTCTTCGACAATGATTAATTTTTTTGAATCAAAATTATCAACCTTGGCCTGATCTGTGGTTATAAATTTATCACAGTCATTTACATCTGCAAAAACATAGCGAGAATCACTACCTATTTTAGTAGAGTCTGCTAAAAAATAGACCTCTTTAGATTTTTCGATTACAATTCTATTTATTTCTGCTACATCAATATTTGAAGTTGAAAGACCATTATCTAGGGTAATTCCAGAAGCTCCAATAAAACACTTATCAAAATTCATATTAGAAACCTGTTTGATTGCAGAAGGACCAACTAAAACTGCAATATTAGTCAGTACACTGCCCCCCAGTAAAATTGTTTTAATCTTATACTTTAATAATTCATCTATGTGAAAAGCACCATTGGTAACGACTGTAACATTTTTTCCTTTTAAGTGTTTGATAATATGGTTTTCAGTTGTTCCGGGACCCAAAAAGATAAATTGTCCGTCTTTGACGAGGGTAGAAGCATAACTGGAAACGGCTTCTTTTTCTTCTTTATTGAGTTTCATCTTTTCTTCAAAAGATTTTTCAGCAACACTAACAACTAATTTAGCTGCTCCGCCTGTTAAGATTTCTACCTGACCTTCTTCTTCCAGAGTTTTAAGATCTCTCCTCACAGTTGCCACAGATACATCTGTTTTCTCCTGAATTTCATCTAAATAAACTATATCCTTTGAATGCAGTAAATCTAAGATTAAATTTCTTCTTTTGTAAGGAATCATTTTAGTTCAAACCTCCTTAATATTTTTTAATATTATCATTTTTTTTCAAAAAAAACAAGTTAAAAAATAATAAAATAAGCAAAAAAAATCATATTTTGATACAAAACATGCTAAAAAGTGAATATTTTTTTGAAAATTTGATATATCATGAAAAATTAAGTTTTAAATTGGAGTATTAAACTAATATATAATCAAAAAATATCAAATATTTTCAAAATGAGCTTGACATAATAAAACAGTAGTGCTAATATTAAGATAACAAGTAATTTTCAAAAAAATTAAAAAATTTAAGGGGAGATTTAAATGAAAAAGCTGGCTTCAAAATCTTTAGTCCTAATGTTGGTTATTTCTTTTTTAATGGGAGCAAGTTTAATGGTTATGGCCCAGGAAGTCCCAGAAGCAATAGCTGGTAGAGACTTAAAAATGGCTTTAGTTAAAGAATGGGGAACCGGTACTCACATGATGATGCATATTAACGGAACTAAAGCCGAGGCTGAAAAATATGGCATCGACTTAAGTGTAATTGATGCCAATAATGATCTGTTGGAAATGACAAATGGTATTGAAAACGCTATTTCTAATGAAATGGATGCTATTTTAATCTCTCATGGTAAAGCAGATGCTTTATATGATTCTGTAGAAAAAGCTTTAGCAGCAGGAATTCCAGTAATTGTATTTGACAATGATTTTGCCGTTCCTCGTGAAATTCATCAGGGCAAATTAGTTTCAATTGACCAGTATGATTTAATGATGGGCTTAATTTCTCAAATGTCTTTAGTTGAAGAAATGGATGGAGAAGCTAATGTTGTTTATAACCGTGTAGCTAATGTTCCTCCAACAGATAAAAGACACAGAATCTGGGAAGGTGCAATTTTACCAACATATACAGGTATTAAAGTTGTATCTACAATTGACCAGGGAACAGATAACCCTATGGGAGATGCTCAAACTGCTCTAGAAACAATACTAACTACCAGTGACGAAGGTGAAATCGATGCTGTTTATGCAGTCTGGGATGAATATGCCAAAGGATTTTATAATGCAATAGTAGATTCAGGCAAAGAAATTCCACTCTATTCCGTAGATATTTCCAATCAGGATTTGGCAATGATGCAGGACCATCCAGAAATCTGGAGATCTTCTGCTGCTGTTAACCCTGCTATAGTAGGAGAAGTTCAAATCAGATTGGCTTTAAAAGCTCTTGCTGGTGAAAGTATACCAAGATATTATTCTTTAGATCCAGTGCTGGTTCATGTTGATGATCTGCCATCTAAAGATGAGAAAAGAGTTACCATGGATGATCTCGCAGATTATTATGATGGCTGGGGAAGCAGTGATGCTTTTATAGAAGACTGGATGCATACTTTAGAAGAGTCAGTTAAATAAATTTAGATTAATAGAAGAATATTAGAGCTTGCTGGGTTTTTACTCAGCAAGCTTTACTAAAATTCCTTTAATAGGAAGTGGTAGAATGCTTGAGATGAAAAATATAACAAAAGAATTTCCGGGAGTAAAAGCTTTAGACAGTGTAAATTTTAATGTAGGTGATTCAGAAATTCATGCTTTAGTAGGTGCCAATGGAGCTGGGAAAAGCACTCTAATGAAGGTACTGGCGGGGGTTTATAACACATTTGATGGAGAAATTTTAATTGACGGCAGAAAAGTTGACATTTTAAATCCCAAACAGGCAAAAAAAGAGGGGATTGTAATAGTTTATCAGGAAGTTGATACAGCTTTAATTCCATCGTTGAGTGTAGCAGAAAATATTATGATGGATTATATGATTAATGATCAGCAGAATACTTTTATGGACTGGAAATATATTAAAAAGAGAGCAAAAGAAGAAGTAGAAGCTTTAGATTTAGATATCAATGTTAATAAAAATGTGGGGGAACTTTCTTTATCAGAAAAACAAATGGTTTTAATTGGTCGGGCAGTTTTTCTGAAGGCTAAATATTTAATTTTAGATGAGCCAACAGCACCACTCAGTCTGGAAGAATCTAGAAAGCTTTTCGAGATTGTTAATAAACTGCGTGAGCAGGGGATGAGCATAATATTTATCTCCCACCGACTGGATGAAGTTTTTAAAATTTGCGAAAAGGTGAGTGTTTTAAGAAATGGTGAATTTATAGGTTCCTATGATATTAAAGAGATGACTATTGATAAAGTGGTAGAAAAAATGCTGGGTAGAAAACTTGAAAACACCTTTCCTAAAATTGACTGTGAAATTAATGGGACAATTTTTGAGGCATCAGATTTATCAGGTAAAAATGGGATTGAAAGTGTCAATTTCAAGGTAAGAGCCGGTGAGATAGTAGGACTGGCAGGACTCGTTGGGGCAGGCAAAACTGAATTGAGTAAACTTCTTTTTGGTGAATCGAAAGTTACTGCTGGAAAGATCAAGCTGCATGATCAGGAAATTCACAATCACAATACTTACCAGGCGGTAACTAATGGATTGGCTTTAGTACCAGAAGAAAGACATACAGAAGGTGTTTTAGTTAATGAGTCAATAGAAACAAATCTGACTCTAGTAAATTTAGATCATTACTGCCGTAATTCATTTATGAGTAGAAGAAAAATTAAAGAAGCCAGTCAAAAAGTGATTGATAATGTTGGTATTAAAACTCCGAGTGAGAAGCAGTTAGTTAATAATCTAAGTGGTGGTAACCAGCAGAAAGTCTCGATTGGAAAATGGCTCTTAGCTGACTATGAAGTTTATATTTTTGATGAACCGACGAAGGGTATAGATGTTGGTTCAAAGGCTGAAATCTATAAACTAATCGGCGAAATAGTAAGTAATGGTAAGGGTGTTATCTACGCCTCTAGTGAATTTGAAGAAATCTTAGGATTAACAGACAGAGTTTATGTAATGTATAATGGTAAAATTGTTAAAGAATTAAAAACTAGTGAAACTGATGAAGAAGAATTGTTATTTTATTCTACTGGAGGTGGGAGTAGTGAGCACTGAAGAAAAAAATAGTATAGATTTATTTAATTTACTTTATAAATATGGAACTATCTTTGTTATCCTGGCCACAATTTTGTTCTTTTCAATATTTTTAGATAATTTTATGAAATTTTCTAATGTAATTAATATTTTCCGCTCGGTTTCGATAGTGGGCTTAATCTCACTGGCGATTACAATGTCTCTAACAGTCGATGGCTTAGATCTTTCAGCAGCAGCAATAGCTGGTTTTGCAGCCGTGATAGCAGCAAAGTTTATGGTTATCTGGGAACTGGGAACTGTGCCGGCAATAATCGTCCCTATTTTAGTTGGAGTAATTGTTGGAGGTGTAAATGCCTTTTTTATTATCAAAATGAATATTTCTGACCTGCTGGCAACTTTATCGATGATGTTTTTATTAACCGGTATTTCAGTAACCTTCCAGAGCGGGACAGCAATTTATAATTATATGCCTCTCCCCAATAATCAGGGAATGGCACCAGGTGTATTGACTGATGCCTATTTATTCTTAGGTAAAGGCACAATCTTTAGGATTCCAGTTCCAGTAATCATTATGTTAATAGTTGCTTTATTTGTCTTTGTCTTTTTAAATCACACTAAATATGGTCGTTTCTTTTATATGATCGGCAGTAATCAGGAAGCTGCAAAACTTTCTGGAATTCCAGTTAAAAAGTATAAGACAATGGCCTATATGATGTCAGGATTTATAGCTGCTGTAGCTGGATTAGTTTTAGGAGCCAGAATGGGTTCTGGTGAGGTTAGTGCTGGTGATCCCTATTTAATGGATTCAGTTGCGGCTGCCTTTATCGGCTTTTCAGTTTTCGGAATCGGCCGCCCCAATGCCCTAGGTACTATTTTAGGAGCTCTATTGATGGGAACTCTGTTAAATGGGCTGGTTATGATGAACTTCCCCTATTATTCACAGGATATCGTAAAGGGTATTGTCTTAATTTTAGCTCTAAGTCTGACATATTATAAGAAAAAGAACTGATAGATTTCTATTAGGTAAAAATTTGAAGGAGGAATTTAAATGACTAAAAGTATTGTACCTGCCAAATTAAATGAAAGTAATGATAAGTTAATCTTACTGGATCAAACATTACTACCGGAAGAAGAAAAATACTTAGAGCTGGATACTAAAGAAGGTGTTTGGGAAGCAATTAAAAGGCTGAGTGTTAGAGGTGCTCCTGCTATCGGTATTGCAGCAGCCTATGGTTTATATGTCTGTGTAAATAAAGCTGAAACTGATTCGGTGGCTGAACTAGAAAAAGAAATGAAAGAAGTTAGTGATTACCTTGCTACTTCAAGACCAACAGCTGTCAACCTGTTCTGGGCTTTAAAGAGAATGGAAAAAAGATTCGAGCAGGAAAAAAATGAGGGTAAGAATGTTCAGGAAATAAAAACAGCACTTTTAGAAGAAAGTGATGAAATTTTAGAAGAAGACCAGAAGATGGATATTGCAATTGGTGAACATGCTTTAAGTTTACTTGAACCGGGAATGGGACTTTTAACTCACTGTAATGCGGGTGGTCTGGCTACTTCCGGTTATGGAACTGCAGAAGCCCCCATGTATCTAGGCTATGACAGTGGTTATGATTTTAAAATTTACGCCGATGAAACAAGACCATTACTCCAGGGAGCAAGGATTACAGCCTTTGAATTATACAAAGCCGGCCTTGATGTAACTGTAATTACTGATAATATGGCAGCTCAGGTAATGAAGGAAGGAAAAATAGATGCAGTTTTAGTTGGTTCAGACAGAATTGCCGCCAATGGTGATGCAGCCAATAAGATTGGAACCTTAGGAGTTGCTATTTTGGCCAAAGAATATGGAATTCCAATGTATTTCTTGGCACCTACTTCGACAATTGATATGGAGACACCAACTGGAGATGAAATTGAAATTGAATTAAGGGACCCCGAAGAAATAAGAAATGGATTTGGCCGCCGCACTGCACCTAAAGAAGTAAAAGCCTATAACCCGGCCTTTGATGTAACTCCAACTAAATACATTACAGCAATTATTACCGAAAAAGGAATAGTTAAGGCACCATTTAAAGAAAATATAGAAAAATTATTTAAAGACTGATTGAATTTGCTTTTATAATCTTTAAATTCTGGTGGTGATAAAAATCAAAAGTATAGATGTTTTAGCTGTTGGTGACCCCGCAGTAGAAGTCTATGATGATCCTAAATTTGGCTTTTTAGAAGAATACCAAAAAACTAACAATACTGAAGTTAACTTTGAGATTGTTAGTTTCAATAAATATTATGCTCGATTGATGGAATCTTTTCAAAAATACAACTATGATGTGGTGATGGTAGCCGGTCATTTATGGCTAAAGGAGTTTGTAGAAAAAGGTTATTTAGCAGAACTTAATTTTGATCCAGATCCAAATTACAACTATTTGGATATAGTGGCAGAGATCAGAGAAGAGCTTGAATTGGATGGCAGAAGATATTTACTCCCCTCATTTTCTGATGGACATATTTTAGTTTATCGGAAATCAGCTAAAACAAAAAATATCGGTGAAAAAATAACGATTAAGGAATTAATTGCTGTTGTAAAAAGTTTTGAGCAGTCATCCAATCCATTTGTTTTAAAAGCAGATGCCTCAGAGATATTTCTCGATCTCCTGCCCTATTTTAGAGCCAGAAGCCTGGAGCCGTTTTCAGAGACTGGAGAATTTCTTTTAAATAAACAGTCTGGCAGAGCAGCCTTAAATGACTATTTAGATTTAAAAAATTACTGCCAGAAAAATGTAATAAACTTTGGCAACCAGGAAGTTAAAGAGGCTATTCAAAAAAGGGAAGTAGAACTGGCAGTAACCTGGAGTGGACAGCTGGGTACAGTAATGGATAAAAATTGTTTGGAAAAAGAATCTCTGGATTTTGCTTATCTTGAGCAGCCCTGGAAGACAACCTGGTCTTTTGCTTTAAATAACTTAAGTCAGAAAAAAGAAGCTGCAGCAGAATTTATGTATTATATTACTTCTCAAAAAGTAGATAGGGCTGTTGGTGCCCACTGCGGCAACCCAACCCGCTTATCTAATTTTGAAGCTGACGCAGAAAAATTCCACTGGTATAAAGTTGTGCTGAAAATGCTGACTAACTCAAAATCTCTGCCTGATTTAAAAAATGCCGGCAGCTTGATCAGCAGCTGCAGTGGTGAGTTTCACAGGGCATTAACGGGAAAGATAAGCGCTGAAGAAGCATTGAATAATATAGAAAAACTAATATGAGGTGATAAAATTGGCTGAATATAAAATTTTAGATTCAAACTCAGTAAAAGATTATATACTAGAAATCATGCCTGACTACTGTGCTGAGAGTGATGACTTAAAAGTGGAAGAAGTTGGAGATGGAAATTTAAACCTGGTTTTTAAAGTTAATAACTCAAAAGACGCTGCTAAAAAAACATTGATTTTAAAGCAGGCTTTACCTTATGTTCGCCTGGTAGGTAAGGACTGGCCAATGACCAGAGATCGCTCCCGGATCGAATCAGAAGCCATAAAAGCACAGGCAAAGTACTGCCCTGATTATGTGCCGGAAATATTTTTTATCGATAATGAGATGAGTGTTTTCATTATGGAGGATTTAAGTGATTATAATTTATATGCTTATAATTTAATGCAGGGTGAAAAAAATGACTATATAGCTGAAATTGTCGGTGAATTTTTGGCAGAGAACTTTTTTCACAGTTCAGATTTAGGTATGGACGCTAAGGAAAAGAAAAATGAGGTTAAAAAGTTTATCAACCCTGACCTCTGTAAAATCACAGAAGATTTAATCTTTACCGAGCCCTATTTTGATGTTGAAAGAAATAATGTTTCTGAAAGTTTAAGACCATTTCTGGAAGAAGATTTCTGGCAGCGGGATGAGCTGAAAACTGAGGTTGCTAAGTTAAAATATAATTTTATGAACCATGCTGAAGCCTTATTACATGGTGATATGCATACCCGCAGTATTTTTGTCAAAGATGACAGTGTTAAAATTTTTGATCAAGAATTTGCTTTCTATGGACCAATGGGATTTGATTTTGGCTTATTTTTTGGTAATCTGCTGCTTAATTTTGTGACTCAGGCATACTGGAATAAAGATAAGGCAGTTGAGATGCAGGATCATATTATTGAGGTTATAAATGACACCTGGCATAAATTTGAAGAAAGATTTTTAGAATTAATGGATCAGTCAGAAGATAGAATGTATTCTCTGGCAACTATGAAAAATGTTTTTATCAAACACCTATTGGCAGAAATTGCTGGCTATACAGGTACTTCAGCTATTCGCAGGGTACATGGTCTGGCAGGGGTTCCTGAATTCTGGGATATTGAAGATGAAAAGACCAGATCTGACTTAAAGATCAAGGCTCTGAATCTCGGTTCTGAATTAATATTAAAGCGAGAAGAATTTGAGACTATAGATGATCTGCTGGATGTAGTTAGAAAGTATAAAATTTAAAGCTGAAGGAGCTATTCTGATGAAATTAGAAAAAGAGCGGAAATTAATTGTAGAATACGGCAAAAAATTAATTGACTCTGATCTAACTACAGGTACAGGTGGAAATTTAAGTATCTTAAATAAGGGTCAGGGGTTGGTAGCAATCAGCCCCAGTGGAGTGGATTATTATCAGGTCAAAAAAGAAGATATAGTAGTTATCGATTTAGCTGGCAAAATTGTTGAAGGAAATAATAAGCCATCGAGTGAATTAGCTATGCATTTAGCAGTCTATAATAATCGAGATGATATATTCTCAGTTATTCATACTCATTCCATTTATGCTACTTCAATTGCCTGTTTGAATATTGATCTGCCAGCTGTGCATTATATGATTGCTGTTGCTGGTGATAAGGTTCCCTGTGCTAAATACGCAAGTTTTGGGACTGAAGAGCTGGCCCAAAATGCTGTGGAAAGCTTGGGAGAAAAATATAAAGCAGTTTTACTGGCCAACCATGGGCTTTTAAGCTGTGGCCTTGATATCAAAGGGGCCTTTAATGTGGCAGAAGAAGTGGAATATGTGGCTGAAGTTTACTTTAGAACCAAAGCAATTGGAGAACCAGTGATTATAGATTCAGCAGAAATGAAAAGAATGGAAAAAGCTTTTGAAACTTATGGTCAGTAAAAGATTTAAGCTAATATGTTAATGGTGCTCACATTTAAATTCTGTTATAGTTTTGAGAAACAGTTTCAATAATAATTTTGCTGTAATTTATACTAAATATTAAGCTGGCTTTGAATAAAAAAATAAATCTTATGTTATAAACTTCTTTTGAATTGAGTTTAAATTCTCAGTTCAAAAGAAGTTTTTTATTGTAAACCTCATTAAATACAAATATTTGGAGAATAACATTTTTACTAAAAATTTTACTTGACTTTTAGTAAAAATGTTATTAAAATATAGAATATACAAAAATAAATAAAAAAGGAGGGGTAAATTGGCTACCTGGCTTATATTTTTTAGTATTGGTTTGGGTTTTTTGATTGGCTATTCTTCGCTTTTAAACAGGCGGTTGATCAGATACAACAAGTATTTAACCAATGGAGGTTTATTGATTTTACTATTTTCGATGGGAGCAAAAATAGGGATGGACGATCAGGTTTTATCCCAGATCAGCCAGATAGGGTTTAAAGCATTTCTGTTTGCTCTAAGTGCTATTGTAGGAAGTGTGCTGATGGTCTATATTTTTTTCAAAAAAGACTCAAAAAGTTACAAAAATGATAGTTTCAGCAGCGGCGAAAACGAAGGTGATGAACCAGTAAGTCATAAAGACACCATCATCATAGCTGTGACAGTAATAGCGGGCTTGATAATTGCTTTACTTTATCTGGATATGAAATATATTTCAATAATGAATCAGATCAGTAATTATGCCTTAATAGTGCTGTTATTTGGAGTTGGGGTAGATATTGGTTTAAACAAAGAAATGATGAGTTATCTGGTTAAATATGGCTGGAACATTATGATTTTCCCTGTTTTGATAGCAATCGGAAGTATATTGGGGACTGTAATTATTGGATATCTGATTGGTTTCAACTTTAACGAAGCGGCAGCAGTTGGGGCCGGCTTTGGCTGGTATAGTCTTTCTGGAATCATTTTATCTCAGATGCACAGTGTAGAACTTGGTTCGATAGCTTTTTTATCAAATATTTTTAGAGAATTTCTAACATTTTTAATCCTGCCTTTTGTTGTCAAGAAATTTGGCAGAGCAGTCTCGATAGCTCCTGGAGGAGCGACTGCAATGGATGTAACTTTACCTGTGATCAAAAAAGTTGGGGGAGAAGAGATGGTAGTTCCAGCCCTTGTGAGCGGAATGGTTTTAACCACTCTGGTTCCGATATTAGTGCCTTTTTTGATAAAATTATAAGAGTTTTATCAAATTAATAATATTTTTACTTGACATTTAGTAAAATAATTAGTAAAATTTAATTGTTCCAATATTTTAAAATTTAATTCTATGGAGGGGTAATATGAAAAAGGTTTTGCTTGTGATGGGATTAGTTTTGATGATGTCTGTAGTGATGTTTGCTGGTAGTGTAGCTGCTGCTTCTGAGGAAGCAGAGGAAATTACTGTCTGGATTCCTGGTGATGAAGTAGAATATTCATTTTTTTATAATATGTTTGAAGAATATGAAAAAGTGAATGAAGATGTTAAATTTAAGATTGAACAGCAGCCCTGGGGAGATTACTGGACCAAACTTCCTTTAGAACTTCAGTCCGGAAGAGGACCAGAATTATTTATGACACATACTGCTTATTCTGATGTTTTACTACCTAATTCTAAAGAACTGCCTTTTGAAGTTAGTGAATTAGAAGAAAATTTCAACAATCCTGGTATCTTTTTAGGTGAAAATGGCAGACCCGTATTTATTCCATTAGTCTACTATGGAGCTGTTATGTACTATAATGTTGACCACTGGGAAGAAGCTGGTCTAACAGAAGAAGATATTCCAGAAACCTGGGATGAGCTGGAAGAAGTTGCTCAGAAGTTAACAGTCTATGATGGTGATAAAGTAGTTAGAGCAGGTTTTGACTACAGCACCTGGTATACAATGGCTGACTTAATCTATCAGCAGGGACAGGGACTGGTAGATGAAAACGGAGAAACAACAATTAATTCTGAAGCAGGTGTAAATGTTTTAGAAAGAATTAAAAAATGGGAAGATGACTTAAGAATAAGTGATTTTACTCTGGGTAATGGTTCACCTGAAGATTCATTTTTAAGATATCAGTCTTCCATTATTTATGGACATGCCTGGATGGCCAACTGGTTTGCTTCTACAGATGAAGAGTTAAACTTCAAAGCTTTTCCAATTCCTGTTTGGAGTGAAGATGCACCGGTAATTACTAGAGCTGATATGGAATTAACATTTGGAATTAGTAAAAATGTTAGTGACAAGCAGTATGAGGTTTTAGTTGACTTTACTGAATTTGTTCTAAATAATGATCAGATAATGCTTGATATTGCCAATGGTTTCAGTGGTGTTTCTTCTCGCAAAGACTTAGTTGGTGAAGGTAAAGACTCCTCCACAATTAATGCAATTAACTCTCAGATGGATAAAATGATTCCGATGGTTTTCCCGCGTGAATATGAAACAGTAATCAGACAGACCATGGAAGAAGTAGCTGTTATGGATCTGCCGATAGAAGATGCTTTAAGTAATGCTGTTCAGCAGTTGAGTCTTTCAGATTTAACAAGTGTTAATTATTATGAAAACAATTATGAACATGTTGAAGAACTAAAATAATATTTAAAGGGTGCCTTCAATAATATTTTGAGGGCACCTTTAAAATGAGGTGATTGAGATTAAGATTAAAACAAATTCTCAGATGGCTTCTCAGAAAGCTTTAATTATACTGGTCAGTGTTTTGATGATTTCATTTTACAGTGTATTTTCGATTGGACCAATGATTTATGCTTTTGTAGGAAGTTTTGCTGACTGGAATCCGATCAAAGATACTTTTCAATTTATTCAGTTTAATAACTATATCCATCTGTTTAATAACCCGCTGTTCTGGAAGTCATTAAAAAACACAATTTATTTTGTTGCAGTTGTAGTTACAGGAAGAGTAGTCCTGGGTTTTTTAATTGCTCTCGGACTGAATTCTATCAGAAAATATAAAAGTATGATGCGCTCACTCTACTTTTTACCTGTTATTATGCCTATAGTAGCAGTTGCTTTAGTCTGGAAGTGGTTATATGATCCAAACATTGGCTTTTTTCAGATGGTATTATCTGCTTTTGGAATAACCAATGTTAAGTTTTTATTTGATCCAGATCTGGCTTTGCCTTCAATTATGCTGATGACTATCTGGAAAGATGTTGGCTATGCAGTAATTATATTTTTAGCAGGGTTAATGGATGTACCCCAGAGTATTATAGAGGCTTCAGAGATTGATGGTGCCAATAAAAGACAGCAGCTCTGGAATATTATAATTCCAACTTTAAAACCAACTTTAATTTTTGTAATTATTACTTCTATTATTTCTTATTTTCAGACCTTTACTCAGATATTTATTATGACCAAAGGTGGACCTGGAACCTCTACTCATGTCCTGCTTTATATGATTTATCGTGAGGCTTTTCAGTATTATCGCTTTGGTTATGCTTCGGCAATTACTGTCTGTTTATTTATTGTGATTATGATTGTAACCTTTATCCAGTTTAAAATTATGAAAGGGGGAGAAGTTTAATGACTAAAGCTAAATTATCAAAGGGGTTAATTTTTACCCTCTTATTAATAGGTGGGATTGCAATGTCAATTCCTTTTATCTGGCTTTTATTTTCTTCTTTTAAACATAATAAAGAGATTATTGGTTATCCACCGACCTTTTTTCCAGAAACATTTACCTTAACTCATTATTTGAATTTGAATTCTCGTTTTAATATTGGAAGATATTTTATGAACTCTGTTTTTCTTTCAACTGTAAAAACTGTACTTGCAGTATACACCAGCCTGCTCTGTGGTTATGTGCTGGCTAAATTTAATTTTTTCTTAAAGAATTTTCTTTTTAAAATTGTACTGTTTACAATGATGGTTCCTTATATCATTACTGTAATCCCGGTTTATCAGATGATTACCGACTTTGGCTGGAAAGATCAGTACATAGCAATTATTGCTCCTACCATCCTCTCCAGCTTTGGGATTTTTATGATGAGGCAGTATATAAAAACAGGAGTGCCGGATGAACTTTTAGAAGCGGCAAGAATTGATGGTGCCGGGGAATTCAGGATATTCCATACAATTGTTATTCCTCTCTGTGTGAATATGATTTCAGCGCTGACAATTTTTCTATTTCTCTGGAACTGGGAGGATTTTCTCTGGCCCTATCTGGTCTTAAATACCCAGGATAAATTCCCACTGGCAGTGGCCTTAAATATGTTCAGTGGTCAGAATACAACTAATTATGGTGGGCTTTTTGCAACCTCTCTGGTAACAATTTTGCCGGTTGTTATAGTTTATTTCATGTTCCAGAAGCGCTTTGTTGAAGGAATTTCAATGTCAGGTATTAAGTAGCAATTTTATAGATTGGAGTGGATGATGTGTTGAATGAATTTTTTAATGACTTAACGATACTGGAAAAAAATAGACTGCCGGCCCGATCATATTTTAAAAGACCGGTAAAAAGTTTAAATGGAGTTTGGAATTTTAAATTTTTTGATTCACCGAGGCGGATTGACAAAGAGCTGCTTTTTAGTGAGATTAATCAGAACTGGGAAGAGATAAATGTTCCCTCCTGCTGGCAGTTAGAGGGTTATGGTCAGATGCATTACACTGATTTATACTATCAATTCCCCTTAACCCCGCCAGAAGTGCCTGTGCTTAATCCGACTGGAGTTTACAGGAGAGATTTTTCTCTTAATGATGATTTAACAGATAAAGAGGCAGTGCTCAGATTTCATGGAGTTGATAGTGCTTTTGATCTTTATTTAAATGGAGAATATATTGGCTACAGCCAGGGAAGTCGAATGATCAGTGAATTTCAGGTTGAAAAGTACTTAAAAGAAAAAAATGAACTGGTTGTTGTTGTTTATAAATGGTCTGACGGAAGTTATTTGGAAGATCAGGATATGTGGTGGTTCAGCGGGATTTTTAGAGATGTAGAACTTGAGATTACAGACCGGGTGAATATTTGGGATTATAAATTTGAGAGTGATTTTGATTCTGAATATAAAAAAGCAGAAGCGAGTTTAGCAATCAAATTAAATGGAACTGAGCTCGTTGAGACTCAAGGGTGGCAGTTAAAAGTAACTATTTCTGCTGAAAATAAGGAGCTGGCAGCAGCTGAGCGGGATCTTAGTGCAGAAGCAGAGCTTAATTTTAAAGATTTAGCTGTGAAAAAGTGGACAGCAGAAAGCCCCTTTTTATACCAGCTGGAAATAAGTATTTATGATGTAGATGGTAATCTGCGCGATCAGCTTAAAGATCAGCTTGGATTTAGAAAAATAGAAATTAAGAACGGTAAAATTCTGCTTAATGGAAAACAGCTGATGTTTAGAGGGGTCAACAGACATGAGTTCAACCAGGATACAGGGCGGACAATTACAAAAGAAGAGATGCTGCAGGATGTATTGATGATGAAAAAACACAATATCAATGCAGTCAGAACTGCCCACTATCCAGATTTACCATATTTTTATGAGCTTTGTGATCAGTATGGTCTCTATGTAATCGATGAAGCTGATTTAGAATGCCACGGCTTTGAATTGACAAGTGACTATAAAATGATAACCGCTGATCAGAGCTGGGAAAAGGCCTTTGTTGATAGAATGGAGCGCCTGGTGGAAAGAGATAAAAATAGAGCTTCGGTCATAATCTGGTCACTGGGTAATGAATCTGAGTACGGCAGTAACTTTGCTGCGATGGCTGATTATGCCAAAAAGGCAGATCCAACTAGACCCCTCCACTATGAAGGAGATAAAAATGTTCAGTCAACAGATATTTACAGCACAATGTATTCTTCAGTTGAGCAGCTGATTGAGATCGGCAGCAATTCTGAAAACACCAAACCACATCTGCACTGCGAATATGCTCATGCAATGGGCAATGGTCCTGGCGGTTTAAAAGACTACTGGGATGTTTATGAAAAATATGATCGCCTGCACGGTGGTTTTGTCTGGGAATGGATTGACCACGGAATTCGCTCCACTGATGAAAGTGGAAAGGTATTTTATAAATATGGTGGTGACTATGGTGACCGCCCGCATAACGGTAATTTTAACCTTGATGGACTGCTATTTCCCGACCGCACTCCTTCTCCTGCTTTAAAAGAATTAAAAAAGGTGGTTGAACCCGTAAGCTTTGAGGCAGTTGACCTGGAAGAAGGAATTTTTAAAGTTAAAAATAAGTATGACTTTATTACCCTTGCAGATTATCAACTGGAATGGGAAGTCAAATCTGAAGGAGAAATAATTGCAGATGGCAGTTTGAGTTTAAAGGGAATTGAAGCTGGGAAGACCAGAGATTTTATAATTGATTTAAACAGGATTAACTTTGCAGGTTCAGCTGAAGCCTATTATATTTATTTTACTGTTAGACTGATTCAGGATAAAAATTGGGCTGAAGCCGGACATATAATTACCCGGGGAGGCTTTGAACTTAAAAATGCTAAAGCAGTGACTGGGAAAAATAAATCTGCAGCAGCTGGGGAAGAAATATTAACAGCAGAAAGCTTTGATAAATTGACTATCAAAACAGCAGAGGCAGAAATAATATTTGATAAAGTAACTGGACATTTAGAATCTTACTCTTATCAGGGAGAAGAACTGTTTTTGGATGGCCCCAAATTTAGCTGCTGGCGGGCTCCAATCGACAATGATATGTATATTCTTAAAGAATGGAAAGAAAAATACTTTTTAAATTTAATGCAGGAATATAATCAGAACTTCAGCTGGATGCAAAAAGGAGAGGCTGTACTGGTCAATACAGAAAGTGTTTTTGGAGCTCCCAATCAGGAGTGGTTTTATGAACTGCAGACAGAATATATAATTGATCATCAGGGTGGAGTTGACTTAAAAATTTCAGGTAAACTCAATGATCCGGCTGGATCTATGAAGACAATGCTGCCCAGGATCGGTTTTGATTATCAGCTTGTTCCAGGCTTTAAAAACTTTAAATGGCTGGGAAGAGGTCCCCATGAAAACTATAGTGACAGTAAAAAAAGTGCCCTGGTTGATCTTTATCAATTAAAGCTGGAAGATTTATATACTCCCTATCCTTTTCCTCAGGCCAATGGTAACCGCAGCGATTTGAGCTGGCTGGAGCTGAGTGATGGGGAAAGAAAAATTAAGTTTTCAGGCAGCAAAAAGTTCAACTTCAGTGCTCATCAGTACAGTGAGGAAGATTTTGAAAAAGCAGAACATCTAAATGAACTTCAGAAACAGGACAGAGTCTTTTTAAAGCTGGACTACAGACAGAATGGACTGGGCAGCAACAGCTGTGGACCCGAGCAGATGAGAGAACACCGCTTAAATGCTGTTAACTTTATTTTTGATCTAAAAATGGAAGTAAAATAGAGACTGTGATAATATTTTGTAATAGAGGAACTGGTGATAGAGATGATAAGAGATCATTTTAATAAAGAACTGAGAGAACTGATGTCAGATGATGAATGGTTAATTGTCAGAGAAGACTATAACCCTGATCAAAATCTGGCTTATGAATCATTATTCGGCCTGACCAACGGCAGGATGGGAAATCGAGCTGCCTTTGCAGAAGGTGGAAATAAAAAAACACTGCCTGCTAATTATATTCACGGAGTATTTGATAAATCAGAGGCATTTATGCGTGAGCTGGCCAATACACCAAACTGGCTGGAGTTAAAGATGTATTTTTTAAGAGAGCCGTTTGGAATTGAAGATAATCAGGAGCTGAACGACTTTATTTCAGTTTTGGATATAAAAAAAGGAATACTTTTTCGCAGTTATACGCTCACAACTCAGTCAGGCAGGAAGACAAAAATTGAAAAACTTAAATTCTTAAGCCGCTCCAACAGTTATTTAGGGGCAGTCAGAACTTACATTACTCCTTTAAATTACGGCGGCTTATTTGAGTTTGAAAACAGAATTGATGGTACAGTAACTAATTTTGCTGACTTTCCTAGATTTAGGGTCAAACACTTAAATACTTTAGAGATAAACGATCTGGAAGGAAAAGGTGCCTTTCTAAAAAGTGAAACCAGAGATTTTGGCCTTCAGATTGGTACGGCAGCAGCTGTAGAAGTTAAAAATCTCAAAGGAGAAGACAGGCTGAAATCAAAACAGTTTAGAGCTTTTGGTGAGATAGCATGTGAATTTTTTGATCTGGAGCTGGCAGAAAATGAGACAGTTGTTATCGATAAGCTGGCTGCTGTCTGTACCGAGCGAGATCAGGAAGATGTCTACCAGGCCTGTTTAAAGAATATTGAAGAGTTTAAAGAAAAGGGTCTGGAAAGAGAGCTGGCCGAACATCTAGAAGTCTACAAAAATATGTGGTCTCAGGCTGATTTAATTTTAGAGGGAGATAAAAAGATGCAGCAGGCTCTCCGCTATAATATTTTTCAGCTGATGAGCACCCCGAGTCCTGATGACAATCAGACAAATGTGGGAGCCAAGCTGCTCCATGGTGAAGAATATGGAGGCCATGCTTTCTGGGATACTGAGCTTTTTGTACTGCCATTTTTCAACTGGACTTTTCCGGAGATAGCAGAAAACCTGGTCGAATATAGATATAATCTTTTAGATAAGGCAAAAGAAAATGCCCGGGAAAATGGATATCAGGGTGCAAAATATCCCTGGGAATCAGCAGATACTGGTGAAGAAGAATGTCCGGCCTGGACTATTGAACCGGATGGTACCTGCTATCGCTGTTATGTTGCAGATTATGAGCATCACGTAACAGCTGCTGTTACTTTGGGAATGGCCAATTATGTTAAAATTACCGGTGATCAGAAATTTATGAATAAAAAAGGAATTCATATTCTACTGGAAACAGCCAGATTCTGGGTCAGCCGTTTTAGTTACAATGAGGAACATGATCATTATGAGATTTTAAAGGTTACCGGACCAGATGAATGGCACGAGCCGGTTGATAATAATGCCTATACCAATCATCTGGCAAAATGGAATATTGACTTTGCGCTGGAAAAGCTCAAAGAATATGAGGACTCAGACCCTGAGTTTTATAATCAACTCTGTCAGGAATTAGAAATTGATCGGAATCTAATTGAAGAATGGGAAAAACTAAGCGAAAAAATTTATACAGTTGGTGATCAGGGATTAATTGAACAGTTTGAAGGCTATTTTGACCTTGAATGTGAGATTATTAATCAGTGGGATGAAAATAAGATGCCCTTAATGCCGGAGTCACTCAAAGGAAAAGATAAAAATGAGATCTGTATTTTAAAGCAGGCTGATGTGGTAATGCTGATGTTTTTACTGCCGGATAAATTTGATTTAGAAACTCAGCGTATAAATTTTGATTACTATGAAAAAAGAACCCTTCACCGCTCATCTTTAAGCCCCAGTATTCACTGTATGATGGGCTTAAGGGTTGGAGATAGTAGAAGAGCTTATGATTATCTGGAGCGCTCAGCTTATGTTGATCTGGATAATAACCAGGGGAATACCAGAGAAGGAATCCACGCAGCTTCAGCCGGAGGAACCTGGCAGTCTGTAGTTCTGGGATACTGCGGTATGAAAATTGATCAGGACGGGACTCTTGCCTTTGAGCCATCTCTTCCCGATAAATGGGAGCGGGTTAAGTATTCTATTAACTGGAAGGGTGAAATTCTGGATATTGAAGTAACTCAGCAGGACTTAAAAGTCAGCAGGAGAGAAAAATCAGCTTCAGAAGATATCTTTTATAAAGTTAATTTTGAAAAACGAACTATTAATTGATAAAAAATCAATTATGTGATATTTTTTATTTATAATCTTAAAAACTTTAGTTGTTTAACAGAATAAACCTTAAATATAAATTGAAGGAAAGGAGTGTTTAAATGGCTACAATAACAGATATAGCAAAAAAAGCCAATGTATCTCCCTCAACTGTTTCCAGAGTACTTAATGGCGATCAGAGTATAAGTGTTAAAGATGAAACTAGGAAGAAAATTTATGAAGCTGTAGAAGAACTAGAGTATGTACCTTTAATTGAAAAATATTCAAAAAGAAAAAATACGACTGAGGAGCTGACTTTTTTAACTGTAACTTCTTTTAGTCAGGAAACAGAGATTGAGGATCCCTATTATTTATCAATTTTCTACGGTGTAGAACTTGAATGTAAGGATAAAGAGATTAATGTTGAAAAGATATATAAAAATAAAGATAAATTTGATTTTGATCCCGAACTGAATGTTGATGGAATAATTGCCATTGGAAGTTTTTCTGAGACTGAGATAAATAGATTTAGTGAGATTGCTGATCATATAGTATTTGTGGATTCTGAAGTTGATAATTATAAATTTGATTCTATAGTAGTAAATCTTAAAAAAGTAATTGATAAGATTCTTGATTATTTATTTGAAAATGGTTTTAAAGATATCGGCTTTATCGGTGGTAGAGATGAAAATAAAAATGATGTTTTTGATCAGCGAGAAAAAGCTTTTATAGAATATATGAGCCACAAGGATTTATATAATGAAGAGCATATTATCTTAGGAGAATTTTCCATTGATTCCGGCTATAAAATTGCAAAAGAGTCAATTGATATTGATAATTTGCCTGAGGCATATGTGGTAGCAAATGATTCAATGGCAATTGGTGTTTTAAGGGCCCTGCATGAAAAGGGAATTAAAGTTCCGGAGGATATTTCAATTATTAGTATTAATGATATTCCAACTTCTAAATTTAGTATTCCACCTTTAACAACAGTTAAAATTCATACTGAATTTATGGGGATGATGGCAGTTAGAACCCTGAAAGAAAGAATAGAAAACAAAAGAGCTTTGCCAATAACGGTTAATATACCAACCGAGATGGTTATTCGCGGTAGTGTAAAAGTGGATTGATTTGTAATTAAAAATTATTTTTTTAAAAGCCTTTCTCAAAATCAAATTTCGGGAGAGGCTTTTTATCCACTTACATACTCCTTTACCCGCTGATATATCTCTTCGGCTCTCTCATTCTGCTCCATCGAATCATAAATAACCTCCAGATATCCCCGCTCCTTAATAATCTCAATTGTCTCCTTAAAATTAATATCATAGATCCAGCCGAGCTGCATTACTTTTAAATCATTGATTGTCTCCAGCTTATCATAGTTAATTGACTCTCGCTTTAACACCTTTTCATAAATGTCATCCTGAATCTCCGGCTCAGTCGATAGTTTAATCACATAATCTTTCTGGCTGCGGGTTTTGTATCTTTCCACAAAAATATTAAAAATATCCAGTTTGTCGGCATCCCTGATCAGTCGAGCAAAAAACAATTCCTGATCACTGGCAAATAGTTCCGGGCTCAGGTCAGCTTTATTGTGCTGCTCAACTGCTTTGAAAATTATATTCTGCTTACTTTCAGCTAAAGAGTCAGTTAAACTGCTTTCTTTAATTACTTCAACTCCAAGCTGACCGTGATCCTCTGACTTATAATCGGAAAAAGTCTTATACTTTTTATACTGCTTAAAACGGCCGATATCATGGAGGAGAGCAATTATTCTGGCCAGATTTTCTTCCTCCTCAGTTACTGTCATGCCGCTAATGATCTCTTCCATATTTTTAACCACTCTTT
>Ga0247721_100246_pt1 | contig 20506 bp, 19 predicted proteins | sample MSEWel2017_08_16_FD_189089 | JGI IMG/M metagenome (GOLD analysis project Ga0247721, IMG submission 189089) | Subsurface sediment microbial communities from gas well in West Virginia, United States - MSEEL Well Study Marcellus 3H_2017_08_16 | ecosystem: Environmental > Terrestrial > Deep...
AATTAATACTTTTTCTAATTTCAGAAAAAGAGTTTATGCTTATGAAAAAGAAACTGGTAGAGATCTAATTAAAGAAGAAGTAGAATCTCTTTCTGAACTTATTGCTCAAACTTTAAAGATCGACAATGAAAAAGTTAGAGTTGATTCTTTTATGGTTGCTTCTTCCTGCAGAAATCTTTCTCGGATAGAACTGGTATATACTGTGAACGCTAATTTAATTAAAAAGCTCAATCAACTAGATAAAGCTGTAATACCTGAAAGCTGTCTCAGCTATTTAGATAAAGGACATAAAAATGAGACTATCTACAAAACTAGAGATAAAGACGGTGAATCCAAACTAGATTTTCTTTTAAAACAATCACAGATGCTCTACCAAGCAGCTTTAAAAAGTGATTCTAAAATATCAGAAACTGAAGAATTCAAGCTTTTAAAAAGAATGCTCGGTGAACAGACTGATCATGATGATTTTGATGACCTTGATCCAGATAATATTGAAGCCAAAGATGCTAAAGAACTGGATTCAGATATCCTTCAAAACCCCAGTGATCCAGATGCAACTTATCGTTTTAAATATGGAGATAATACTGGTTACACTGCTAATGTTGTTGAAGTATTTGATGGTGATAACAGTATCATTAAAAATTACGATTTTAAAGAAAACATATACAGCGACCAAAAATTCAGTGCTGATACAATAGATGATTTAGCTAAAGAAACTAGCTTAGATAACCCACTTAAAATGATTGTTGATGGAGCATATTTCACCATTGCTCTTGCTAAAAAAGCTGTTGCTAAAGGTATTGAATTAATACCTGGCCAGTTAACTGGTAGAAAACAGTCTAAATCTAAAATGAGTTATGGAACAACTTTTAACTTAGATGAAGATAACCTTGTTACATCCTGTGTTAACGGTGAAGAACCATTTTACAGTGATTATGATGCTGAAAAAGATGTCTGTACTGCAAAGTTCTCTAAAAAAGTCTGTGCAACCTGCAGTCTTAAAGAAAAATGCAGAATTCAATTTCAGAAGAAAGCTAATACAGCCAGATTCGATAAAGACAGATACTTAAGAGATATTTACCGCAACAGGATGAAAACTGATGAATTTATTGAACTCACCAACCAACGGGCTGGAGTTGAAGGATTACCTTCTGTCTTCAGAAGGTTCTACAATGTCGACTCAATGCCTGTTAGGGGTAAAGTGCGTTCAAAATTATTCTTTGGCTTTAAAGTTTTGGCCAGTAATGTTAAAAAGTTATTCAAGAACCCAGGGATAGTTACTGGATAAGGACTATCTTCAGGATATTTAATTATATATTGTTGAAACTTGATTTTTAGTATTTAAATCTTAGTTTAATCAGATAATATTTGGTGTTTTTGTGTTACAATCATAAATAAGTTATAATTTTTTAAACACTTAAAATCTATAATCAAACTCTTTTAACTTTGGTAAATTCTTATCCTTATCAGACAATAATAATTCTCCCTCTGTAATCCCATACTCTTCTAAAGGCCATTCTATATCTATATCATTATCATTCCAAGCTATTCCTGCATCATACTCTGGGTAATAATAATCAGTTGTCTTATACATAAACTCTACTTCATCACTTAAAGCCAAAAAACCATGGGCAAAACCCTCAGGTATATAAAACATTTTTTTATTTTCATCAGATAGAATAACACCAAAATACTGTCCATAAGTTTCTGAACCTTCTCTTAAGTCAACTGCCACATCATAAACCTGTCCTTTAATAGCCCTAACAAGCTTACCTTGTGAATGTTTAATCTGAAAATGTAATCCTCTCAGAGTACCTTTTTTAGATTTAGAATGATTATCTTGGACAAATTCCATATCCATACCTATCTCTGCAAACTCTCTTTTATTATAACTCTCCATAAAGAAACCTCTATGATCGCCAAACACTGTAGGCTCTATTATATATAAGTCCTCTATAGGAGTTTCTATCTTTTTGAATTTAGACATCGTTTAATTCCTCCTTCCGTCGGAATTAGTAACGAGTAACAAGTGACGCGTGACTAGTTAAATCATTACTTGTTACTTGTTACTTGTTACTTGTTACTTGTTACTTGTTACTTGTCACTTGTTACTTGTTACTAAACCCCCAGTTGCTGCTACCTCTGCTATTGCAGAGTTATATTCTGAATTCCCGTTAGCAATTTCAAATAGATACTCACCATAATCTGTCTTCATTAATGGTTTAGCTAACTCCTTTAAGTCATCAGTATCTATATAACCTAATCTATAAGCTATTTCTTCTATACAGGCTATATAAAGACCTTGCCTTTTCTGAATAGCTTCTACAAAGTTAGCAGCTTCTAAAAGTCCATCATGAGTTCCAGTGTCTAACCAAGCCATACCACGTCCAAAGTGTTCTACCATTAGATTTCCTTCTTCTAGATAAATTCTATTCAAATCTGTTATTTCAAGTTCTCCTCTAGCTGAAGGTTCCAAATTCTTAGCTTTTTTTACTACTGTATTATCATAAAAATATAATCCAGGCACTGCATAATTAGATTTTGGCTCGTCTGGCTTTTCTTCAAGTGATAATACTTTTCCATCTTCATCAAATTCTACTACTCCAAAACTACTTGGATCTTTTACATAATACCCAAAAATAGTTGCTCCTTCTTCTAAGGAAGCCGCTCTTCTTAACATTTGGCTAAAGTTTTGACCATAAAATATATTATCACCTAAAATTAAAGCTACATTATCATCACCTATGAATTCATCGCCAACTATAAAAGCATCAGCTAATCCTCTAGGTTCCTTTTGTACTTTATATGATATTTCTAAACCAATATGACTCCCATCACCTAATAAATCTTTAAACACTGGCAAATCTCTTGGAGTAGAAATGATAAGTATTTCTCTTATACCAGAAAGCATTAACACTGATAATGGATAATAGATCATTGGCTTATCATATATTGGTAGACTCTGTTTTGATAACGATTTAGTAAGGGGATAAAGCCTTGTCCCTGATCCACCTGCTAAAATTATTCCTTTCATTGACCATCCTCCTATTCTAGTTAACGTGACACCAGATTTAATCCTGCTTTTAATGGTTATTAAGTTTACCTATTCCTAAAGATTAGAATTAAAAAATAATCTTTTTAACGAATTACTTTTACTTAATTGTTTTTAATTAAATATTAATATTATCTAAGCTGATTTTTGATTATTTGTTACTATAATATTATCTTGTTTTTCTTGGTCAACATCAACCTTATCCCAAACAGTTTCATGTAAGTAATAAATAGTTGTCTTTAACAATACTTCCATTAAAGCTGCTGAACCAGCCAATTTAAACTCTCCGGTTAAAAAATAAACTATTAAAATTGTTGTAGTAGTAGCTGTTATTCGCCAAGTAACACTTTTCAATATTCGTCTTAACTTATTGCTCATCAATAATTACCTCCAACTTTTATCAGTTTACAGTTGACAGTTGACAGTTAATTCATTATTGGAAGTGTTTACTTTTTCTTATTCTTTGTTCTTTCTCGATATTCAAGAGCGTCTTCTTTAAAACCTTCAAGTATAAACTGCTTTAACTCGAAAACTCTTTAAACGATTTTAACTGTCAACTGTAAATTGTCAACTGTCAACTATTACTCCCTGTCAACTACCAAAACCTGCTTCCCACAAAGCACAACCGCTACCTTTAGCACCTCATCTATTCCACTAAAAAGAAGCTCATCCTCATAATTAGTCTTCTCTATCTGAGCTAAAGCTTCCTCAGCCGTCTTGGTCATAACCTCTTCCTCGCTACTCTTGGCTACCTTAAACTCAATAACTACCCCTCTCTTACTCTTATCCTCAGGGATAATTAACACATCCGGTCTACCATCTCCGGATTCTGCATTCGACTTTATCCTATACTTCTTCTGGAGATTAACTAACAAGCCTAGGATAAAGGCATGGTAGAAGTTCTCCGCTGCATTATAGCCTACATCAAAATAACTAAAAGTCCTACGGACAAGATAACTAAACTTTTCTGCAAAGTCATCAATATCTCCATTCACCAAATCCTCTAACATCTCTCTTATCTGTTCTGTACCAACTTCACCTTCTTCAAACCAATCCATAATTATATCTCTATATAATTTTCTTATTTCTTTATTAGGTATCTTTAAATCACAAATAGCATCTCCAAAGCTGTTATAGTGAAGACCAACTGGCTTTAGATAACCACTCACCAATAACAAATTCCAGAGCACACTTTCATTAATAACTGATCTATCCTGAATATCACGGAAATTAGTATCAGTATTAATTCTAACATCCTCTATCTCTTTGCCACTCAACAAAAGCTGTAATTTTTCTTTAAAGCCTTTTCCAGTCTTGCCCAACATCTGTCTAATAATACTATTACTACTGGTATTCACCCAATAAGGCTTTAAGTTCCTATACTTTAAATAATTTAAAATAGACCAAGGATTATAGATAACCGTTTCATCTCCAAAAATATAACCGTTATACCAATCTCTAATCTCATCTATACTCTCTTCTTGACCATAATAAGTAAGTAAATCCTTAACTTCCTCTTCTATAAAACCAAACTCTTCAATAAAAATATTATCTATAACTGAACATACCATTAAATTATTAAAACCAGAAAAAATACTCTCTTTAGCTACTCTATATATCCCAGTAATCACCGCTGTCTTTAAATATCTATTCCCTTTCAAACCTCCGGCTAAAAAGGCCCTCATGAAATCTATAATATCTTCATAATAACCATTTAAATATCCAGCATTAATCGGAGTATCATACTCATCTATTAAAACAATAACATCTTCTTCATGATATTCTGCTAATAGATTTGTTAAAAATTCTAAACTAGAAGCAAACCTAACATAACTTGCTTCTTCATTAATAATTGAATTATATATTTTTTTATCAATATCCCTTATCTTATCTGACTCTAATAAATAATCATGTCTTTTATACTCATTACTAATCTGCATAATTAACTTTTGATAACATAAATCAAAAGTTGCAAATTTAACATCCTTAAATGTTAGATTAACCACCGGATACTTCCCTTGTTCAGACCTATATACTTCTCCTTGCTGCCAAATCTCTAAATCCTGAAAAAGTTCACTATTATCTTCTTCCCTATTTTCAAAGAAATAACGCAACATCGACAAGTTTAACGTCTTACCAAATCTACGGGGGCGAGTAATTAGTTTCACTTTAGAAATATCATCTAAAATTTCTTTAATAAATAAGCTTTTATCAACAAAATAGCCATTACTTTCTCGCAAATTCTTAAAATCATCTATCCCAATCGGAAGTCCCTTCAAGCCATCTTTCAGCACTTTAATCCCCCCTGTTAATTTGAGATTGAGGCTAAAGCTAAGGTTAAGGAAAAACTCTAAACCTTAGCCTTAATCTTAACCTAAGTTTTTAATTGTCAATTGTTTCTAAAACTTTTTCCACCGATTCCTCCACCGTCAACTCAGCAGTATCTATCACCACATCAGCATCATCCGGTTCCTCATACGGTGAAGAAATACCAGTAAAATTATCTATCTCACCTTGCTTAGCCTTCTCATACAATCCCTTCGGATCACGTTCAGCACAAGTCTCCACATCCGCTTTCACATATACTTCAATAAAACTATCTTCTCCTGCTCTTTCTCTCGCAAAATCACGCATCTTCTGAAAAGGCGAGATAAAAGAAGCTAACGTTATTAAACCTGCATCTTTAAATAAAGCAGCTACTTCCGCAATCCGTCTAATATTCTCATCTCGATCTTCCTTAGCAAAGCCAAGGTCAGAGTTCAAACCATGCCGGACATTATCTCCATCTAATCTATAAACAGCCTTACCTTGCTTAAGTAATTCTTTTTCTACTTCCACAGCTATCGTAGATTTCCCAGAACCAGAAAGACCGGTGAACCAAATGACAACTCCCTTTTGGTTTAGGTTCTTGCATCTATCCTCATACGTGACCTTACCTTTGTGCCACATGATATTTCCCGAGCTTGTCGTCGAGTTGACAGTTGACGGTTGACAGTGGAGATAAGTAGAAGATCCCAAATTAAAAGGCAGTAAACTTATCATAAACTCATAATCAGCCTTGCCTTTTAGGCTGATTAAGACAGTTTGTTCATTATTGTTATTATCAGCTTTCTCTTCATCCTTTTTTCTTTCCTGACACTCAGTAGCATCTTCCTTAAAACCTTCTAATGAAGTCTTAGATTTATCTTTATCCATTTTATCATTCACCAGCCTTTTTATAGTTGACAGTTTACTCGTTATTGTCATTATCTACTTTTTCTTATTCTTTATTCTCTCTTGATATTCAATCTCGTCTTTTATAAAACCTTTATTTCAAGAACTCTCTGATAGTCTTAACTGTTTCACCTAGCTTACAACTTAAATTTAATTATAATTTTATAATATATCTGTATATTTTATTCCAATTTTTTAATAAACTTCATTCCACATAATTCTTTATCAAAACTCAAATTCCTCTTTCCTATTTCTGTTTAATTTCTACCTTTAACCTATATAATATATCTGATTTTTAGTGTTTTAATGTTTTAAGGTCTTAACTTTCTCGCCCAGCCTACAAATCAAGGCTGGTTGCAAATCTATGATAGTCTTCTGCTTTTAATCCAAAGTTTTCTACTGGTTTTCACTGTAAACTGTCAATTGTCAGAGGAAAAACTCTAAACCCTCAAAAACTCTTTAACCTTAGCCTTAATATCATTCAGATTTAATTAACGAAGTAAACAGTTTCTCAAACTCCTTAATAAACTCCTCTACTTGCTTAATTTCTTCTTCAAGTATTTCTGGATCAAACTCTACAAAAGCTACATAATCTGCTTCTTCTCTATCTTGTAATAATGCATCATATAAAGCACCATACTCTATAGGAATAAGGCCTTCTTTAACAAAGTCTCTATGCAATGCTGCTCTTACAGCACTATGTTTTTTATACGTTTGCCCCTTCAGTATTAACACAGCACTGACAGCGTAAAAAGCTGAATAATATAAACGATTAGCACAAAAATCATGATTTTTACATTCAAATTCATGCTGGGCAGCTTCTAGACTTCTTTTCGATTTTTTCATCCAATATTTAGCTAACTCTTTTTTATTATAATCCATCAAAATCGCACTCCATCACGTTTAATCTCATCTTTAATTGGTAAGACAGAATAAAGTCCACTTTCCCAACCAACTTTATCAACAATTAAAACACTTAAATTGGTATTATATTCTAAATTCACTTCTGTAACCAATGCATATATTTCATGCTTTTCTTTATGGCTCATTCCCTTGTTTGTTACAACCAAAACATCCAAATCAGACCCTATTTCAGCTTCATTCCGAGCTACCGAACCAAATACTAAAGTTTCTACTATAGAATACTTATTATTTATCCTTTTCTTTAATTGATACAAAGCCTTTCTTTGAGAATCATTAAGGTCCAAGTTATTTAAACTCATACTTTTCCTCCTTTGGTTACAGATTGAAGTTGAGGTCAAGGCTGAGGTTAAGGTTGAGGAAAACTCTAAACCCTCAAAAACTCTTTGTCCTCAGCCTTAACCTAAACCTAAACCTTACTCTGTCACTTCAGGTATTACTTCCTCTAATAAATTTAAAACTCTCCTTGCTACATTTACTGCCTTTATAGATTCTTTAGTAGTAAATTCTTCATAATCTCCTGGATATCTTGCTTCGACTGCATAATCATTTAATAAACTACTATTATTTCGAATTACTTCAAATTTATCAGTCTCTTCTTTACACAAATTAAGTAAATATTTAATATCATGACTTCTTCTAAATTCTATTTGCTTATAAATCAAGAAAGCTTTCAAACTCTTCTCCACACACTGTTGACTATGAAAACCAATAGTAGATGTCAAGAATGGCAACCTATTTGTTGGAGCCTCTACAAGAGTTTCTGCAGTTATTAAGTCTTCTTTAGCTTTCTTCATCCATTCCTTTACTAATGTATTAATTTTTTCTTTGTTTGTCATAAATAACTTCTCCTTCCTCTTTAATGGTATAAGGAAGGGTGCCTATTATATTTTCCTTTTCTTTAAGCTTATCCTCAGTATATACTAGAATATCAGTCGGAACAATTCTATCTTGTAATAAACTATCTATCTTATGTCTAATTTCCCTCAGTGAACCACTATCATTATTCACTATAAAAAGCAAATCCACATCACTATTATCATTATAATCTCCTCTAGCATAGGAACCAAAAAGAATAATCCTATTTAAATCTATACTTTGTACTGTACGTTCTTTAACATCTTCAAGGTATGCTTCTATATCTAAATCCTTCTCTTGATAAACATTTGCACTCATACCTCTCACTCCCTATTATAAACTAAAATAATGTTTGGGTTTAACACTAAACCCTCAAAAACTCTTTATGTCTTAACTGTCAACTATTATTCCCTGTCAACTAATTAAACCCTAAATATAATCCCACGTTCTTGTAGTAAACTCTTAATCCGATTAGCTGATTTCTCCGCCGTTTCAAACTTCGGAATATGCAGATCGTATGAGATATCCGTAGTCACATTCTCACCTAACCAAACAGTCTCTATCTTCTCTGGATTAACCGTTGTCTTAATTAACTCCAAGTCTTCCTGTGTCAACTCTATAGCTGTAACAGCTAATATCGCCCCAGCATCAAGCATAATATGTGATACTTCAGCTAGTCTTCTTAAATGTTCTTCCCGATGATTATTATTTTCTCCTTTAATATCCGCATCTACTCCGTAAAGTAAGTTGCCGATTCCTAAGAAGTATACTATCTTACCGTCGTTAAACAAACGCTTCTCTAAAGCCTTAGCTGTTGGCTTCTTACCTACGTCTTCTTCACCAGTAATTAAGACTAGAGTTGACTTCTGATTATACTTCTCTGCTCGCTCATCATTAGTAATATGGCTCTTTTCCCATTTATAATTCCTAAGCATAACTTTCTCTCTTACCCAGCTCTGTTCATCTTCTAAGGCTTTCTGGATTATACCTCCGCCAGCTATTTCGTACTCATCTACGATTACAAAGCGGCTAGTTTCTGCTATCTCACTAGCTAAATCAAAAGCTATCGCTTTTTCTAGCTTGAGAATACATTCAGCTACATCATGTCTCTCTATCTTATCTTTAGCCTCGTCTTGGTTTAAATCCGAAGCATCGATTACTCGTTCTATCTTCTCTATCTTTGCTCTTACTTTCGCTGTCCCTAATTTTAAATAGTAGTCTTTCTTCTTCTCCATCGGTTTCTTACCTAACCAAAAGAGATTGGCTCTAATCCGTGAGGTTGCTTCTGGTCGAGGTTCATCAGCTCTAGTTGCCAGCTCACCACGAGTCACATATATCTGTTCCTCTAAAGTAAATCCTGTCGAATGACCTACGCCGATACTCTCTGGTGATGGAGCACTAAAAGCTTCGATAGACTTAACCTTACTTCGTTTCCCCGAAGGATAAAAGACAACTTCATCCCCGATACTCATTTGACCAGCTTCTATCTTACCAGCAACGATCCGTCGATTATCGCCACCTTTAGTAAACTTATAAACATCCTGGACCGGCATTCTAAACGGCTTATCCGCTGGTAATTCTTCAGCTTTAAAGCTATCTAATACTTCTAAGACAGTCTTATCTTCATACCAAGCTGTCTTATCCGATAGACTAGCTATATTATCGCCTTCCATACCACTAACCGGCACAAAAGAATCAGGTTCAATATCTATCTGCTTCAAAAATTCAGTATACTCTTCAACTATCTCTTCAAATACTTCTTGCTCATAATCAACTAAATCCATCTTATTAACTAAAACCGTCACCTGTTTAATCCCTAACATCGATAACATATAACCGTGACGACGAGAATTCTCCTGTACACCTTCATTAGCATCAATCACTAATAAAGCCGCCTCAGCTCTAGATGCCCCCGTCACCATATTCTTCAAAAACTCAATATGTCCCGGCGCATCCATAATAATATACTGTCGCTTATCAGTCTCAAAGAAACACCGTGCCGAATCAATAGTAATCCCCTGTGCTTGTTCATCCTTCAATGCATCCAAAAGAAAAGCATACTCAAACGGCTTAGAATTCCGCCGACAAGTCTCCTTAACCTGTTCTAGCTTACCATCAGGTAAAGAATCAGTATCAGCTAACAATCTACCAATAATCGTACTCTTCCCATGGTCAACATGACCAGCAATAACTATATTTAAATCATCCTTTTGATTGTCTACTATATCAGTCATCAACGACTCTCCTTTGTTTAGTATTCAGTTTCAGGAATCAGTGTCAGTAAAACCAATAAAAAGTTTTCAAGCTAAAGCAGTAGTTATTAGGCTTATGACCAGCCTTGCTTTTTAGGCTGAGCATTCAGTGTCAGTTATAAGTTCAGTAACGAGTGACTAGTAACTAGTTGTCAGTAATAGTGTTTTAATGGTCTTAAGGTTGTAAAGGTCTTAACTGTCTCACCCAGCTTAAAATTCAAAGCTCCTTACAGCTTTAAAACCCAAAAGCTGACGTGAATAAATTCTGCCGCAGCCTATGATAGACTCTGCTTCTAATCCAAAGTTTTTTTATTGGACTTAACTGTCAATTATCAACTGTCAACTACCAAAACCTTCTTCCCACAAAGCACCACCGCAACTTTTAAGACCTCATCTATTCCACTAAAAAGAAGCTCATCCTCATAATTAGTCTTCTCTATCTGAGCTAAAGCTTCCTCAGCCGTCTTAGTCATAACCTCTTCCTCGCTACTCTTAGCTACCTTAAACTCAATAACTACCCCTCTCTTACTCTTATCCTCAGGGATAATCAACACATCCGGTCTACCATCTCCTGACTCAGAATTAGATTTTATCCTATACTTTTTCTGGAGATTAACTAACAAGCCTAAGATAAAAGCATGGTAGAAGTTCTCCGCTGCATTATAGCCTACATCAAAATAGCTAAAGGTCTTACGAACAAGATAACTAAACTTTTCTGCAAAATCATCGATATCTCCTCTTACTAAGTCTTCTAACATCTCTCTTATCTGTCCGGTATCAACTTCACCTTCTTCAAACCAACTCATAATTATATCTTCATAAAGTAAGTGTATCTCCTTATTAGGAATGCTTAAATTACATTTAGTTCTACCTACATCAAGGTACATATCTACTGGCTTTAAATAACCACTCACTAATAACAAATTCCAAAGTACACTCTCATTTATCACAGACTTACCTTGAATATCACGAAAGTTAGTATCGGTATTAATCCTAACATCCTCTATCTCTTCGCCAGTCAATAAAAGTCGTAATTTTTCTTTAAACCCTTTCCCAGTTTTGCCTAGCATCTGTCTAATAATATTATTACTACTAGTATTCACCCAATAAGGCTTTAAGTTCCCATACTTTAAATAGTTTAAAATAGACCAAGGATTATAGATAACCGTCTCATCCCCAAAAATATATCCATTATACCAATCTCTAATCTTATCTATACTCTCTTCTTGATTATAATAAGCAAGTAAGTCCTTAACTTCCTTTTCTATAAAGCCAAATTCCTCAGTAAAAATATTATCTATAACTGAACATACTTCCAAATTATTAAAACCAGAAAAGATACTCTCTTTCGCTACTCTATATATCCCAGTAATCACTGCGGCCTTTAAATACCTATTACCTTTCAATCCTCCGGCTAAAAAGATCCGCATAAAATCTATAATATCTTCATAATAACCATTTAAATAGCCAGCATTAATTGGGGTATCATACTCATCTATTAAGACAATAACATCCTCGTCATGATATTCTGCTAATAACTTTGTAATCAACTTCAAACTAGTAGTTAAACGTACCTTACTAGCTTTTTCATCCTTTATTCTCTCAAATTGCTCTTTTTCAAAGTCATCAAGCTTATCACTCTGTAATATATACTGATGTCGTCTAAACTCATCACCAATCACAGTCTGAAAATACTCCAGACAATCTCCATAATTCTTAAACTTAACATCCTTAAATGTTAGATTAACCACCGGATACTTGCCTTGCTCAGCTCTATATTCCTCTCCTTGCTGCCAGATCTTTAAATCTTGAAAAAGTTCACTATTATCTTCTTCTCCATTTTCAAAGAAATAACGCAACATCGATAAGTTCAACGTCTTTCCAAATCTACGGGGGCGAGTAATTAGCTTTACTTTAGAAATATCATCTATAATCTCTTTGATAAACAGGCTCTTATCAACAAAATAACCATTGTTCTCTCTCAAATCTTTAAAATCATCTATCCCAATCGGAAGTCCCTTCAAGCCATCTCTCAGCACTTCAATCCCCCCTGTTAACTTTAGGTTGAGGCTGATCTTTAACCTTAGCCTTAATCTCAGTCTCAACCTCAGTCTCAGTCTGTGCCCCGTCTGTGTACAATTATTTTAAAGTTATAAAAGTTTTAATGTCTTATGGATTTAACTATCAACTAATTACATATACCCTTCTTTACGCAACTCTTCCAATCCTCCGCCATCTTCCTTGTCCTGTTCTCTCCCAGCACGTTCTGCAATATTAGAAAACTTACCAGTCTTTAACTCTTCAATTATCTCCGCTGGATTACTCGCAGTCGATTCGACAGGATTAGTACAAGGTCCACAACCTAACGACCTATATCTAGTTCCATCACCTTGATCAAAGTAAAGCGAAACCATCGGAATATTCTCTCGTTCAATATACTCCCAAATATTCAACTCCGTCCAATCCAACAACGGATGAATCCGAACGTGAGTCCCTGGCGCAAAATCAGTCTTATACTGACTCCAAAACTCCGGCGGCTGATCACCGATATCCCAATCATTATTTCTATCACGTGGTGAGAAGTATCGTTCCTTAGACCGCGTACCTTCCTCATCAGCTCTTACTCCAACGATAACCCCAGTATACGGCTCAGTATTCTTATCGATTTCATACTCACCAGTATTATGATTCATTCGATAGCGAGGCCAACTTCCATTTAATGTATTCTTTAGTCCTGCCGTCTTTAATTTTTGGCAGCATTCTATTCTAGTCGTATTTCCATCAGGAAAAGTCTGTTCCTCTTCCAAAGCCTTCTTATTCTGACCATAAATCATATCTAACTTCCACTCTCGAGCTAATCTATCACGATGCTCAATCATCTCCGGAATCTTATAATCAGTATCGATATGCACCAAAGGAATCGGCACATGACCAAAGAAAGCCTTCCTAGCTAACCATAACATAACCGTACTATCCTTGCCAATCGACCATAACATACTTAAATTCTTAAACTCACTATAAGCCTCTCTTAAAATATGAATTGCTCTATTCTCTAACTTATCCAAATGATCCATAGATTAATTCTCCTCCTTATCCTCTTGCTCCATAAATTGAATAAAACTTACTATCAGGTATCCCGTCTGCTGCTAAATCTATATCTGACCATATATTAAATCGAGACTCATCAACCAAAGAACCAAATACCCACACCTTCTTCGCTTTATAATCTCTTTTCAACAAAGTAGCAGCCTCACGAGCACAATTCCAAGCCCTTTTATAACGCTTCTTTAATTCTTCTTGCTTCTGCTCTTCATCATCAGCAAATAATAAAGGATACTCTTCTTTATCACAATTATTCTTCTTAACTTCATCTTGAGACATACACAAGCACCCTTCCTAAATATCATTATCAAAAATATATTCCATCTTAAATATATTATATCATACTCACTCCCAAAACAAACGATAATCTATTGTTTTAGGCTGGTCGCAAGCCTACGATAGACTCTGCTTCTAATTCAGAGGCTCTTTTCTAGGCTTTCATCCAGCTTAAAGACCAAAGCTCCTTACAGGCAAAGCCTGACGTGAGTAAATCTGCTGTAAACCTATGATATTCTCTGCTTTTAATTCGGAAGTTTTTTATTGGGTTTCACTGTCTCGCCCAGCCTAAAAGTCAAGGCTGGTCGCAAGCCTACGATAGACTCTGCTTCTAATTCGGAAGCTCTTTTCTGGGCTTCACTGTCAACTGTCAACTGTCAACTGCCTTTTACCTCGCTCCGTCTCCAAAAATAACAACTCGCACAGTCTGTAGCAAGACCTTTATATCCAACCACAATCCTTGTCTCCGTATGTAAAGTAAGTCCAATCTAGCTTTCTGATGCGGAGTTAATTCATAGCCGCCAGTTACTTGTGCTAAACCAGTAACTCCTGGTTTTACTAACAATCTATCCTCAAAATGTGGATAATCCTTACTAAACTCTTCGATAAAGACAGCCCGTTCTGGACGAGGGCCTACTAATGACATCTCACCTTTCAATATATTCACAAACTGAGGTAACTCATCTATCCGCGTCTTACGAATAAACTTACCTACCTTAGTTACTCGCATATCATTCTTCTTTGCCCAAACCGGCCCGGTCTTAGCTTCGGCGTTCTTAACCATTGACCGTAGTTTATAAATAGTAAACTCCTTACCATTCAAACCGACTCGTTGCTGTTTAAAGATAACTGGGCCGGAACTCTCCAGCTTAATAGCAACTGCTGTTATTAGTAATATTGGGAGGGATATGATTAATCCGATTAACGAAGCTACTATATCTGTTAACCGTTTAACACTTAAATATACTTTATATCCTAATGCTCTATTCTTCCTCTCTTCAAATAATCTCCTACTAGTCTCTGCGGATACAATATTAGATTCTAACTTAGCCATTCTTGATTCCCTCCTCAACGAATATACCTATTATTCCAATTATTGTAAATAACACTACCTTTGTAAATATATCATAAAATAATTCCGATGTCAATTAATACCAAATGATATCCATTGGTTTTCTCTATTTACTAATACTCTAACAAAAACTAACTAAATCAGATGTAATAGTCATCACAACTTGTATTAATTCACATATTAATTCCTTGTGCTATATCTCACACTTAACTATTTCCATACTCTACTTCAAATTCCTGCTTATAATTACAATTTAATTGTCTAACTTTGTCAATTATAATCCAAATTATGCCAAACAAAAACACCTCCTATTTTAGGAAGTGTCCGCCTTTTAACCAAAGACCTTTTTAAGCCCGTTCGCAAAGAAGTTTTTAATACTTCCTTCTGAACTTCTATACCGTTGTGGTTCAATAAATTCTATTTCATGATCATTAATAACTCGTTTAGCATTCTCCATATATCGCTCTGTTCTTTTTCCAATCAGACTTCTAAGCCTCTTAAATCCTTCTTCTAGACATTGACTTCTCCGCTGATTAGAATGAAGATCAGACCCAATAAACTGTACCAAATTATACTTAACTAAAATTTCTGCTGTATTCTTAACCCTATTCCCAAACTTTCCTAATAAACTACCAGCGTTAAGCTGAGCATAGATCCCATCTTCTATCCAATTATAGAGCAGATTTGGATTCTTTCTGATATAACCATATCGTTCTGGATGACTAATAATCGGTGTATACCCCATTACCTTCAAATCATAGAAGACCTCATTTATATAACTAAGTCTCTTTTCCATAGGAAACTCTACTAACAAGTATCGACTATCATTAATCGTACTTATTAATCCATTCTTTAACTTCTTCCCTAAATCTGGAGTTATATAGACCTCTGCCCCTGGTAAGACTTCAATACCAAGACCTTCTTGCTTAAAAACCTGCTGTAGATCCTTTACTCGCTTCTTAGTCTCTCCTGGAGTCAATTGAAACCCCTCTCCTACATAATGAGGAGTTGCCACTAACTTTGTCACACCCTGATTTTCTGCTTCGTTAGCCACCAATAAAGCTTCTTCCACATCTCCCACTCCATCATCCACACCTGGCAAAATATGAGTGTGTAAATCGATCATTACTGCCATCACCCTATCTAATTATTTTTATCCATAGTAATGATAGTAGCCACTATAGTAGCCTTTAGATTCTCCCACTGGATATTTAGTAAGGATAGTTCCAATAATATTAGCCTGTACCTTATCTAACATCTCCTTAGCCTTTACTAATGCTTTATCTTCCGTCTCATGGGAAGCTACTACTAAGATTACTCCGTCTACTTTATTAGCAATTACCATCGGATCACTTACTGCAATTATTGGTGAGCAGTCTAATAAGACTATATCAGCTAGCTCTTCTACTTCTTCTATGACTTCTGTCATCTTTTTAGAACTCAATAGTTCCGATGGATTTGGCGGCACACTACCACTACTTACCAATTTAAGTCTTTCGACACCAGTTTCCCTAATTCCTTCTTTTAGTTCGATTTCATTAGTTAAAATATTGCTTAGTCCCGCAAAATTCGTCATTTTAAAGAAACGATGCTGCATCGGTTTGCGTAAGTCAGTATCAATAATGATTACTTCCTGTCCATTCTGAGCCATAGAAATTGCTAAATTAGCAATTGTAATCGATTTACCTTCACTTGGAGTACTACTGGTCATAGCGATCGTCTGCAGCGGATCATCAGGGCTTAAAAAACGAATATTCGTTCTTAACGTTCGATAAGATTCAGCTAAGGGTGATTTAGGATTATGCCTTACTACTAATTCTCTATCTCGACTCTGTACTCTTCGTTTTGTTTCTTCACTCATCACTTCCACCTCTTCCATAAACCTTATTACCTTCGGCCTCTTTAAACTTAGGAATTACTCCTAAGACCGGAAGTCCAGTTAATCTCTCTATGTCTTCTTCTTCCTTAACCGTCGTATCTAAATATTCCATCACAAAGATAATACCAATACTAATGAAGATAGCAAGAAAACTGGCTATAACTACATTCAACTTCGTCTTCGGTTTAATCGGTTCCTCATTTACAATTGCTGGATCTATTACTGCAATATCCGAAGTCTTCATTGCTTCTTGTATCTGAATCTCTTCTTTCTTCTCCATCAACATAGTATAAATATTTTCCGCTACTTTACTCTCTCGTTGCAAGCGAGCTAAGGCTAGCTCTTTTTCTGGTAATGAGTCTAATTCCTTTTTCATCTTCTTAATCTGCTCTTGATAAGTCTGTATCTGTACTTGACTAGCAATCATCTTGGTCTGTAAAGTAATGATATTCTCTTTTAATGACTGATAAATAGGATTCATACTTTTAGTCTTAGAGCTAATCACTTCCTCCACTGCTTTCTCTAAGCGTTGTCTTACTTCATCTATCTTCTTCTTTACTGCTACTACTTGTGGGTTCTTAGTAGTATAAGACTCTAGTAATCCGGTTAACTCTATTTCTAACGCAAATAGCTGCTTTTGATACTCTTGAATCAGAGGATTCTTAGTGATCATCTTCGTTGCTATAATAGATCTATCCTGTTGATTCAAATTAGTTTTCACTTCTTTTAAACTAGCTTGAGCTTGATTATATGCAACTTCAGCTTTAGCTTTTGCCGTCTCTAACTTAGTTAGCTGTTCAAGAGTAGCCTCCCCTTGTGCCTTAGGTAGTACTACACCGTGTTCTTCCTTATATTTCAGTAATTGATTCTCTAATTTACTTAACTTATTCTTAACTGTAACCAACTGTTCAGAGATAAACTTAGCAGCACCACTTAGATCTGAGCGATTCATTCTTTGATTCATCTCTTTAAACTTAGCTACTAAAGTATTGGCTATATTTTTCGCTCTTTCTGGGTCAGAATAGATTACATTAATCGTAATTAGCTCACTATCACTTCCACCACTAACCGTAATCCTTTGCCTTAATGATTTAGGTTCAATTAACTCTCCCGTCTCTTTATTGCGTAAGTTAAGTTCTTTAATGACTTGATTAACTAAGGTTCGACTCTTCAAAATCTGAGTATATGTAGCCACTTTATTCTCTTGACTCCCGAAAGGCATCATCTGTTCACTAAATAGGCTCTCCATACCGCTATCCTCTTTAACCATCACTAAAGTAGAAGTCTCATATATTCTAGTCATAAAACCACTAATTATATAACTACTAATCATTGCTATTAATAATAAGCTAATAATTATCTTTCTTCGCTTCCAGATAATATCAAAGTATTCTCTTAAATCTATCTCAATCATCTCTTCTCCTAAGACTGCTGGTTCTCTTTCTAAATTATTCATCATCTTCCCCCTTACTCATCAAAATCCAAAGAATTCCTTCATCGTATTTAAACCACCGAAAAAGAAGAATATCTCCGGCCAATTATATTCTGCTTCCACAACATAGACTTTAGCTCCATCATGTAGAAGCAAGTCCTCTTCCTTAACACCATCTAATAATCTATCTAAATCTACTTTTTTAACCTCTTCTTGCGAAATATACTTTGCTTCATCAGCAGCAGACCTAGTTAATCCTCCTGCTTGAGCTAACAGATCACTCAAATGAAATCCTTTCTTCAACTTATATCTTCCCGACTTCTTAACTTCCCCTAAGATAGTAACTTCTATCGTACTCTCTGGTACATAGATTATGTCATCGTCTTTTAATAGCCTCTTATCCTTATTCTCCTCACTTTTTAATAAAACTTCTAAGTTAACTAAGATATCTTGTCCCTCTCTCCTTAACTTAATCCTAGTTAGATCAGCCTGCTGACTAGTACCACCAGCTAACGATATAGCATCTAAAATTCGGGCGCTTTCTTGTAATTGGTAAGTCCCAGGTCGATTTACCTCTCCTAAGACCGTCACCATTAAACGATTATAATTCTTCAAAGCGACAGTCACTTCCGATTCTTTAACTTTAACATACTCCTGTAAACCTTCAGTAAGCACCGCCGTTAACTCTTCCACGCTCAACCCCTCTGCTTTCACTTTACCTACAAGCGGAAAAGCGATCATGCCATCTGGCCCAACAACTACTTCCTGTTGCAGATTAGAATGCCCCCAAACAGAAATATAGAGCTGATCATCAACATGTAATCTGTAATCAGCTGCATTAGCAATTCCCAGATTAGATGTGAAGATTAATACTGTAATAATGATTAATAATACTAATTTCTTATCCATTGTGAACCTCCTATTACTTTTTGGTCTATATTATAGTTTTACAACTTTATGTAAAACTCCTCCTTTTATTTACATATTTTTCTATTAAGGGTATGAAAAAACTCCAGTCAAAACTGGAGTATGGTCCTCATTCTTTATTAATACAAAAAACCCCCTCCAAAAACCGGAGAGGGTTAATTCACTTTATGTGATTTTATTATGTGCCTTTAATTAAAAGTTAACACCTAAAGTAGTAGTAATTACTGTTTCATCAGTTACATTATTGGCACTTGCATCTGCACCATCAACTGCATGGTCTTCATACTCTACTTCTAAATAAGTGTCCTTAGCTAAGTCATAGCTACCAACGATATCTAAATAAGCATCTTCAGCGTCTAACTTATCAGCTTCATACATAGCATAAGATAAGTCAACACCTAGTTTATCTGTTACATTAAAGCTAACTCCTGGCTTAATCATAGTTACATCATCACCAATTGCTGCAAGCTTACTATCAGTAATCACAGAATCTTGATTAGTAGTTACAACTTCATTATCTCCATTTCCATCTGTATCTTTATATTCTGATCTAGCAAAACCTGCTTCAGCAGTTGCATATTCGAAAGAAGCAGTAGCTCCTGGAAGTAATTGAGCAGTTTCGAAGCTTACGTCAACTACCTGTGCGTCGTTAGCTTTACCTAAAAGTACGCTTCCAGTTCCGAAGCTGTGGCTCTTAGTAGCCTTTACAGTATAACCGTCATAGTCAGCTGCATTAGCATCAACATAGTTTAATGTTACTGCATCAACTAAACCTAAGCCAGTAACTTTACCTTCAGCAAAGATTACTTTGCCTTGACTGTCAGTATCTAGGTTATGCCCAAACTTAGCAGAAACATTAGCGTTGTCATATGCTAATCGAGCGAATTCACCAGAATCGAATTCATATAGCATAGAATCAGCAGCAGCCTCGAACATTCTACCTGCTTTTAAGTCAACTGGTCCAAAAGCATCATCTACATTAATATACGCTTCATACACTTCAGAAGTTCCAGTGGTTGAATAATTATTCTGGTCAAAATCATAACCAAAGTCAACTTCAGAATAGAAAGTTACATTTTCAGCTGGATTAGCTTCTAAATACAATTCTAAATAGCCACCAGATTCAGTATCTGCGTCCTTAGTCTTAACACTCTCAACTTCAAAGTTACCATTAACTTTTAAATTGCTTGCCGCCATAGCTGGTACAGCTAAAGCTACAACTAAAGCGATTGTTAATACAATAGAAAGTTTCTTCATTTTAATTGTCCCCCTTGATTGGTTTCTAATTTTAGTTTTTGAATTTTGTTATATCCATTACCCAGACTAAATGGTTCCAAGTGAGTTGCCTTGTTTCCTCACTCAAGTACATTCTGGACAATAGAACGAATTTAGGTTTATTGGAATTATCCTCTTAACTACACGGCCAACCTGTGGGTTTCACCTCCTTTCACCGTTTTAATTAAGATAGATAATCAATAGCATAATAAAATTAACAATTAAATCAAATTACATTGTGTTTTCT
>Ga0247721_100251_pt1 | contig 20181 bp, 21 predicted proteins | sample MSEWel2017_08_16_FD_189089 | JGI IMG/M metagenome (GOLD analysis project Ga0247721, IMG submission 189089) | Subsurface sediment microbial communities from gas well in West Virginia, United States - MSEEL Well Study Marcellus 3H_2017_08_16 | ecosystem: Environmental > Terrestrial > Deep...
GCAAGGAAAGTTAAAGCTAATAATGAGTTTTAGAACATCAGAGGGAGATGACTATGGAAATTAATAAAATAGGAGAAGTTAGAAGTAAATATAAAGAACCTGTTGGACCGGATGAGATGAGAAAAAGCAAAAGTATAATTGAAGTTGAAGCAGAATATGTGGATGGTCTTGATCAGATAGAGAATTATGAATATCTGCAGATTCTTTTCTATTTCCATAAATCAGAAGGATATGACCTAATAGCTAAAAGAAGAAAAGGTCCAGAAAGAGGTTTGTTTACTTCTAGAAGTCCCCGCAGACCGACACCAATTGGAATAACTACAGTTGAACTATTAAAAAGAGAAGATAATAAATTACATGTCTACGGACTTGATGCAGTAGATGGGACTCCTGTTCTTGATATTAAGCCCTATGCTTCTTTTATGGATCATCCTACACTATCTTTAGAGAAAAAGACACCACGCTATCAGATTAATAAATTGATAAAATATCAAAATTTGCATGATTTATTACTTAAAGCTGGGGAACTCCACGGTCATTACTGTCCTTTTCTCGCTCTAGGTGTGCTGGCTGCAGCAGATGCGATGACCAGGCTGGATGCAGATAATGATGGGATGGAAGATTTGCTTGCTGTTGTCGAAACTAACGGCTGCTTTAGTGATGGGGTTCAATATACAGCTGGCACTACTTTTGGCAATAATTCACTTATTTATCGTGATTTTGGTAAAACAGCTGTCACTTTTGTCAAAAGAGGGGATTCACTTGAAACTCTGAGATATTATCTTAAAGATTCAAATTTTGTCGAGCAAAAATATCCTGAAGCAGCTAAGCTTTTCAAAAAAGTAATTGCTGAAAGAAAAGGGACTAAAAAAGAGCAGGAAAAAATGAAAGAACTCTGGCAGGAAATAGCTTTTGAGATAATTGAAGCTGATATTAAAGAATATTTTAAGATTGAAGAAAATATTGAAATTGAGCTGCCTGACTATGCACCTATTTTTGAAGACCAGAACTGCAGTAAGTGTGGAGAAAATTTAATGGCTAGCAAGGCTGTTCAAAAAGTAGATGAAGTGTTATGTAGAAACTGTGCAGAAAGTAAATATTATCAGCTTGACGGCAGCGGCATCATAGAAAAATAAGGAGGCTAATTATGACCTGTAAATGGTATCCGGTCTGTCCAATGAAAAGATATTATGAAGCTGGAAAAATAGATGAAAAATGGGTAGAAAACTACTGCTATGGAGATAATAAAAGATGTCAGCGCTATCAGATGGAAATAAAAGAAGAATATCATCCTGATAACATGCTGCCTGATGGTAGTGTTGACCAGAGTTTAAGTTAATTGTTCTAATAATGCTTAAATCTTTTACATATTTGAAAATATTAATAAATATTACAGGGTGTTGAAATGAATAAAATTATACTTAAAAATCAGGAATATGAATTTGAAATTATTCGAAGCAGTAGAAAAACAATTGGAATTATAGTTAATGTTGATCAGGAGCTGATTGTTAGGTCTCCAAAAAAAACTTCGATCAGAGAAATAAAGTATTTGTTGATAAAAAAAGAAGCCTGGATTTTAAAAAAACTTGCTAAAATGTCAGAAATTAAAGCTCCACCAAAAGAAAAAGATTTTGTCAGTGATGAGATTTTTCTTTATTTGGGAAGGGAATACAGATTAAAGCTTGCTTCTGAAGCAGATTTGAATGAGTTAAAAGTTAATCTAGAACAGGATAGTTTAACAATTTATTATCCAGCCAAAATTGAAGAAAATAAGCACAAAAGGAAAACAGAAGTCAGAGAGCAATTAATCAAATGGTACCGCAGTCAGGCAAAAATAAAAATTAATGAACTTATCAATATTTACAAAAAACACTTAGCTGTTGAACCAAATAAGATTGTTATCAAAAAGCAGAAAAAGCGTTGGGGAAGCTGCAGCAACAAAAAGAATCTAAATTTTAACTGGAAAATTATAATGGCACCGCCAGCAGTAATCGAATATCTGGTAGTTCATGAGTTGGTACATTTAATTCATCCCAATCATGCAAAAGTTTTCTGGCAGACTGTAGCAGAATTGATCCCAAATTATGAAGAACAAAAAGAGTGGCTTCGTATTAATGGGAGAAGGCTTATTATATAAACAAGATAAGAGCTGAAATTATGCTGCACTCTGCCGCTGTGGTGAATCAAGAATTAAATATAATAAATTAGGAGGAGAAAAAATGGTTATTGCAGAATTAACAGTTGTACCACTGGGTACAGAAAGCACAAGTTTAAGCAGCTATGTTGCTGGCTGCCATCAGGTTTTAAAAAATCAAGATATAGTTAAATACAGATTGACTCCAATGGGAACTATTTTAGAAGGAGAGCTTGATGATATTTTTGAAATCACTAAAAAAATGCATGAGGTTCCTTTTGAGAATGATGCTTTTAGAGTTATTACTAATTTAAAAATTGATGATCGACGCGATAAAGAAGCAGCTATGGATAAAAAAATTAATTCAGTCGAAAAGAAACTTAAATAATTGCAGATATTTAAGAAAATATAATAATGGCAAACAAATAAAAAATGCATTCTAAGGAGTAAAAAAATGTCTGATTTTAAACTGCAGCACTTAATAACAACCGGAGCCAGAGAGGCAGAAATGATAGAAGCTCTGCTAAATGATAATAATATTGAGGTCATTGTGCGCCATGATGAATTTGGTGGCTATAGCATGATTTATATGGGTTATTCGGCTTATAATATTGAACTCTATGTTGCAGAAAATAATTATGAGCAGGCAAAAGAGCTTTTGAAAGATTTAAATATAGAAAGTCAAAATCCGGATGATAATAACACTTTAGTTTCAGATGATATAAGTAATTACGAAAAGGATAAAAGTATTTCTTTTTATCTGGCTCAAATTGCAAAAATAATTATAATTCTCTACCTGCTTTTAAATCTTATTGCTGTGATTTTTTAATATAATTAAACTAGGGAGGTCATAAAAATGATTAAACATATTGTAATGTGGGAATTCAAGGAGTCTGCTGCAGGAAACAAGAAAGAAAAGAATATTGAGTTAGCAGCAGAGAAACTGCGCTCACTTAAAGATTTAGTTGAACAAATTAAATTCTTAGAAGTTGGTAAGAATATTAATCAGAGTGAGGCAGCTTATGAGCTTATTTTAATTACTGAATTTGAAAGTCTTTCTGATCTTGATCAGTATCAAATCCATCCAGAGCACGAAAAGGTTAAAGATTTTATAGGAGAAGTAGCTGCTAAAAGAGTTTTAGTTGATTACGAGAAATAAGAGCTGAGAAGGTTATTAGATGAAAGATAAAAGGAGGGATTGTCATGTTTTATCTATTATTAATAGTTACCTTTCTGGTCGCTTTATTGGTCTGTTACATTGTCAGCAGATTATTTAATGATTCAATTTATAAGATATTGCAATTAATTGTTCCAGAAGCAATTAATGAAGCCTGGCTTAAATATATTAAGTTTGCCATTTATGTTGTTGGTATTTCAGGTGGTGTCAGGGTCTGGGATTTAGAAAAATATATCACTTCCCGATATGATAATCGAGAGATTGTGCAGCTGACAACTGAACGCTGGACTTTAGAAATCTATAGAACTTTAATCGGCTCTCTACAGAGTATTGCCACTGTCCTGCTGATCTTTTTTGTTTTTACCTTGATTGCCTATGTTGTTCTGAGAATCTTTTCTTCAAAAAATGAAAAAAATAGTTGAGATTATTTAAATTACAAAAATGGATGAGGAGTAGATCATGAAAAAGAATAATTCTATTAATCTAATTAAAGATTTATCAAATGCAAATGGAGTATCCGGCTTTGAGGATCAGGTTTTAGAAGTAGTTAGAAATAAGATGGCTGCTAATCTAACAGCAGAAGTCGATTCAATGAGAAATATGTATTTATATCCTGAAAAACGGGACCCTCAAAAACCGATTTTAATGCTGGATAGTCATTCAGATGAAGTAGGTTTTATGGTTAAATCAGTTAATAAAAATGGCAGTTTGAAATTTGTTAATTTAGGTCGCTGGTTTCCACAAAATATTCCTGCTCATAAAGTTAGAATTAGAAATAGTGAAGGTCAATACATCAAAGGGATTGTTGCTTCTAAACCACCTCATTTTATGAAAGATGCAGAAAAAGATAAGCTGATTGGAATAGATGAGATGATAATTGATATAGGTGCTTCCTCTAAAAAAGAAACAGTTGAAGATTATAAAATTGAAGTTGGAGCTCCTATTGTACCAGATGTAGATTTTGAATTTAATCAAGAGCGTGAAATAATGATAGGTAAGGCTTTTGATAATCGTCTGGGAACAGCAGCTGTAATAGATCTATTAAATGAACTAAGTGCTGAAGAGCTTGATCTTAATTTAGTGGGAAGTCTTTCAGCACAAGAAGAAGTTGGAACAAGAGGGGCTGAGGTTACTTCTAGAAAAATAAAAGCTGATATAGCAATTGCTTTTGAAGGAACTCCAGCTGATGATACATTTAGAGATCAATATGATGCTCAATCTGTTTTAAAAAAAGGGCCTCAGATCAGACATCGAGATATATCCATAATTGCAAACCCCAGATTTATTAAATTTGCCAGAGAGATTGCTAAAAAACATCAAATACCATTTCAGGATGCTGTCCGAACTGGCGGAGGAAATGATGGGGCAAAAATCACTTTGAGCAATTATTCTGTACCGACAATTGTTATAGGTGTTCCGGTACGTTATGCCCATACACATTATTCTATTTCAGCTTATAAAGACTATGAAAATACCATTAGCTGGGCAGCTGAAATTATCAAGGATTTAGATTCAAAGGTCATAAATGAATTTTAATAATTTAAATAAGCAGTCGAAAACGGATTTTTAACCGGAATGGGAATTGATGCAGTTATTTTTTATTATGCTTGGTTTTTTAATGTAGTTAACGATACATATAATTACAGAAGTTGGACAGATGAGTTTTAGATTATTAAATAAATTTACTAGGAGCGATTAATATGAAGAGCAAGAAAAATACTAAAACAGCACCTTCAATGGATAAGTGGCTTCAAGAAGCAAAATCTGATCCAGAAGCTTTAAATGAGGGAATGTACCTTGTTCATAATGGCATTGTGCGTCAGACATCCAGAGCAAAAGCACGACAGGGTGTGGAAACTGACAATGTTACAGGAATGGATTTTGATTATAATGCAGCAAAGGTTGACCAGGCTGTAGCTCAAACAAAAAAGATGGCTGGTATCTTTCATGTTAGAGTCTGGCTTAATCAGGGCCAGCTTGAAGTTGGTGAAGACATAATGTATGTCCTGATTGGTGGCGATATACGCCCTCATACAATTGATGCCCTTCAGTTTTTAGTAGCAAAAATTAAAAATGAATGTGTAAAAGAGATCGAAAAGACATAAATTTGTAATTGGCCCAGATAGATTATATAATTAATAATGAGAATATGTTTAAAAAAGAAATGGGGTATATATAAATGATTCAAAAACAAATTGATTTAATGAAAAATGGTAAAGGTTTTATTGCAGCACTGGATCAGAGTGGTGGCAGTACACCAGGAGCTTTAGAAGGCTATGGTATAAAAGAAGCTGAATATAAGACAGAAGATGAGATGTTTGACCTTATTCATGCAATGAGAACTAGAGTTATTACAAGCCCTTCTTTTAGTTCTGAACACATTCTGGGTGCAATACTATTTAAACAGACAATGAACAATAAAATGGAAGGTAAATATACTGCTGATTATCTCTGGGAAGAAAAAGGAATTCTGCCAATACTCAAAGTTGATCAGGGAACAGAAAATAAGAAAAATGGTGTTCAACTGATGAAGCCGATGACTAAACTTGATCAGCTGCTTGCAGAAGCAAAAAAGCACAATATTTTTGGAACTAAAATGAGATCTATTATTCATCAGGCAAATTCAGAGGGAATTAAAGATATTGCTGCTCAGCAATTTGAATATGGTAAAAGGATCTATGAAGCAGGATTTATACCTATCTTAGAACCAGAAGTTAATATTAAAAGTGATGATAAAATTGAATCTGAAAAAATATTAAAAGAAGAAATCTTAAAATTACTTCAGGACTTAGATAATGAGCAATATATATTTAAACTCTCAATTCCAAGTCAAGCAAACTTCTATCAAGAAATTATTGAACATCCAAATGTAGTTAGAGTAGTTGCTTTATCTGGAGGTTATAGTCAGGAAGCTGCTGTTAACAAACTTGCAGAAAATCATAATATGATTGCAAGCTTTTCGCGAGCACTGCTTCAGGATTTAAGAGTTAATCAGTCAGATGAAGAATTTGATAAAACACTAAAAGATGCAGTAGTTAAAATTTATAAAGCATCAATAACTTAATTGATTTAGGATTAGCAAATGATTTTAAAATCAAAAGAATAAAAGTAAAACAGAATGGGAAATTAATATTAACTAAAATTGAGGCCGGTTTTTACCGGTCTTTTTCCCATTAAAAAAAATTAAATTTCGGGAGATGTTTAATTTGGGATATATTGACTTACACTGTGATAGCTTACTCAGAATTTTTAATGATTATGATCAGGGAAATTTATATGAAAACAAAAATCTTAGTGTTGATTTTAAGAGCCTTAAAAACGGAGGGGCTTTAGCTCAATTTTTTGCTGTTTTTCTACCTGATCAGGAGACACTAAAAGAGATGAACTTATCCAAGATTGATGATGATTTATATATTAAAAAGCTGATCAAAACTTTAAAAAAAGAAGTAAAGGCAAATAATGAGTTAATTGAGATGGCCTATAGTTATCAGGATATATTAAATAACCAGAAAGAAAATAAGATATCAGCTTTTTTAACAATTGAAGATGGCAGAAGTGTTAATGCTGATCTGGAAAAGATTAAAAAATATTATGAAGCCGGGATCAGGCTGATAACTCTGCTCTGGAATCATGAAAACTGTTTTGGCTATCCGAATTCCAGTGATCCAAAAATTATGAATAAAGGTCTCAAAAAGTTTGGGATTGAAGCAGTTAAATATATGAATCAAATTGGAATGATTATCGATGTTTCACATCTTTCAGATGCAGGTTTTTATGATGTTGCTGAACACAGTCAAAAACCATTTATAGCTTCTCATTCTAATGTCCGTAATTTGGCAGCTCATCCCAGAAATCTTAAAGATGATATGATAAAGATAATAGCAGAAAAAGGTGGAATAATTGGTTTAAACTTTGCGCCTCAATTTTTAACTGAAAACTCTTCAAATCTGGACAGTAGAATAGAAGAGATGGTAGAACATTTAAATTATATTAAAAATATTGGCGGTGAGTCTGTACTGGCTTTAGGTAGTGATTTAGACGGTATTCAGGGTAATTTAGAAATAGACAGCAGTAGAAAGATGCCGCTTTTATTTAAAGCTCTAAAAAAGAATGGGTGGAGTGATGATTTAATAGAAAAATTTAAAGCGGAAAATGCTTTGCGGGTAATAAAAGATATTTTAAAATGATTTTAAGATTGATTGGAAGGAGTATTTATATATTATGAAAACTAAAAATTTAACGGCTAAATTTGCAGCAGGAGATGGATATAATCCCTGGTACAATTTAGCTTTAGAAGAATATTTATTAGATAATCTGGCAGAAAATGAAATAATACTTTATCTCTGGCAGAATGATAACACGGTTGTAATTGGCCGTAATCAAAATGCCTGGCAGGAATGCAGAGTTGGTGATTTAGAGGCAAATGGAGGCAAATTAGCCCGGCGTCTTTCCGGTGGAGGAGCAGTTTTTCATGATAAAGGTAATTTAAACTATACGCTGTTGATGCCGAGAATGAAGTATGACTTAAAGGAAAATCTTAAGGTGATTTTAAAAGCACTGCAGGATTTAGGTGTTAAAGCTGAGTTTTCCGGACGAAATGATATTATCTGTGATGGTAAAAAAATATCTGGTAATGCATATTACCTCGGCACAAAAGCTGCCTATATTCACGGTACAGTTTTAATAGATAGTGATCTTGAAAAATTAGTTTCTTATCTAAAAGTATCAGATGCTAAAATAAAATCTAAGGGAATTGATTCAGTTAAAGCAAGAGTTATGAACCTAAGTCAGGCTGATGATAAATTATCTGTAGCAAAAATAAAAGACAGTATAAAAACAAATTTTGCAGAAATATATAATCAGGGCCAGCCACTGGAGGAGATAAGAATAAATGACAGCGAAAATGAAGAATTTAAAAAATTATATGATAAATATTCTTCCTGGGACTGGCGTTTTGGTAAAAGCCCTGATTTTGATATTTCTTTAAACAATCGTTTTGATTGGGGAGAGCTAGAATTGAATCTTAAATTATCTTCAGGGACTGTAGCAAAAGCAGTTTTATACTCTGATGCTATGTACAGTGATTTAATTCCTAAAATATCAGGGGCTCTAACAGCTCAACCCTTTGAATTAGAAAAAATCTTAAAAGCAGCAAAAAAAAGCCTGGCAGATTATAATTGGCAGGATGAAAAAGAAGGAAAAAAAATAAAAGAAGAATTTCTAAACTGGTTGGAAAATGAATTAAAAACAATAATTTATTAAAAAAAATTATTTTAATTAAGTTACTGAACTGCTAAAGGAAGTGGTTTTTTTGATTATTGGTATTGATGTTGGTGGAACTCACACTGATGGAGTTTTAGTTAAAAAAGATAATTCTCATTATAAGATTGAATCAACTGTTAAGGTAAAAACCAGACATAATAATTTAAAGTCTTCGATTCTTGAAGTTTTAGATAAACTTACTGCATCTATAGATAATAAAAAGATTGAGAGATTAGTTTTAAGTACAACTCTTGTCACAAATATCATCTATGAAGAAAAATATGAGCCAGTTGGCTTAATTTTAATACCCGGGCCTGGTCTGAGCCATGAACATCTAAAATATGGTGAAGAAAATATAATTTTAGAGGGCTATATTGACCATCGGGGTCAAGAAGTAAAATCAGTTTCAACTCAAAAAATTAAAGAGGGACTCAAGCGACTGCAGGCAGAGGAGATAGAAAATGTGGCTGTAGTTGGTAAATTTTCTGTCCGTAATCCAGTTCAGGAGGAAAAAGTAAAAGAAATAATCACTGCAGGAGATTACAACTTTAAAAATATAACTTTAGGTCATCAATTATCCGGAAATTTAAATTATTACCGTCGAATAATCACTGCCTATTACAATACTGCAGTCAGCAGTGTTCACCAGGACTTTATTAATTCTATAGAAGCTTCTCTGCAGGCAAGGGAGATAAAAGCTAATCTATATTTACTGAAATGTGATGGGGGGACTGTTGATTTAAAAAACTCACGTGAAATCCCAATTAAAACAGTTAACTCTGGTCCTGCTGCCAGTATTATGGGGACTATGGTTTTAAACCAAAGTTCTCAAACGGGAATTGCTTTAGATATTGGTGGAACAACAACAGATTTTGGACTTTTTATCAAGGGAGAAACTTCTTTTAAGCCAAAGGGTATTGAAATTGATAAGCATCCCACTCTAATTAGAGGTCTTTATAGTCATTCAATTGCTCTTGGTGGAGATAGTGCAGTTCAAGTTAAAGCTGGTAAAATAAAAGTTGGTCCTGAACGCAGAGGTCCAGCAGCGGCTTTAGGGGGACCGGCGCCAACTCCAACTGATGCCCTTTTAGTCTTAGATCAGATCAAAGAGGCTGAAGCAAAGCAGCTTGACTTTGATCTAAAAAAAGCTAAAAGTGGACTTGCAGCTTTAAAAAAAGATCTTGATCTGAACTTTTATTCAGATTATCTGCAGGGGGATGAATCTGAATTACGACTGACTGCTCTGGCACAAATAATTATCGATCAAATAGCAGCAAAAATCAAAAAAACTATTGCTCAGATTTTAAAAACCATCAAAAATCAGCCAGTTTACACAATTAATGAATTATTAAAATCACCGGAAATAGAACCTGAATACATAATTGGGATTGGTGGTCCGGCGGCTTCTTTAACTGAATATTTAGCTGCTCAGCTGAACTTAAAAGCTGTAGTTCCCAAACATTCCAAAGTAGCTAATGCACTGGGAGCAGCTTTTGCCCATCCAACTATTGAAACAACAGTCAGAGCTGATACTGCCCGCGGCTGCTTAGATATAGTTGAAGCTGGGATACACCGTCAGCTAAAAGATGAAAACTTTGATCTTCAAGATGCAGAAAAATTAGCTGAAGAATGGACCTTAAAAAGATTTAATGTTAAAAAATATCCTGTTGAAATTATCAGCAGTGAAAGTTTTAATGTAATTAGAAATAGAAGAACCAAAGGTCAGATAATAGAAGTAAAAGCACAGATTAAACCCGGGCTGATTGCTGATTTAAAAGGAGGTAAACTAATAATATGAGGAATCCCAAAAAATTAAAAGCTAAAAATAAAGTTGGATTAATTTTTTTTCCTGCCTTTGACTGGGAAATCTCTCCAACTCACCCGGAAAGAAAAGAGAGACTGCTTTATACCAGAGACCAGGTTTTTGAAGAGGGTTTGCTTGATATTGAAGGAATTGTAGAATATAATCCTGAAATAGCCTCTGAACAAGAAATACAGAGAGCCAACATCTGTATTCCAGATGTTGATAGTGTGGCCTCTGAACCACATAAAATTTCAGCTGGCGGAGCAATTAAAGCGGCTGATTTAGTTTTAGAGGGAAAAGTAGATAAGGCATTTGCTCTGGTTCGACCTCCAGGACACCATGCTCATCGGATAGTTCACGGTGCGCGAGGCTTTTGTAATATCAATAATGAGGCAATTATGGTTGAATCAATCCGCAATAAATATCCCAATAAAAAAATTGCTTTTGTTGATACTGATGCTCATCATGCTGATGGAACTCAGGAAATTTTTTATCATGATCCAAATGTACTTCATATTTCTCTGCACCAGGATGGAAGGACTCTTTTTCCAGGTACCGGCTTTGTTGACGAATTGGGTGGCCCAACTGCTTATGCTAAAACTTTAAATATTCCACTACCACCTGGATGTTCTGATCGGGGACTGCTCTATGTTTTAAATGAATTTGTTTTACCTGTTTTAAATGATTTTCAGCCTGATTTAATTATTAATGCAGCCGGTCAGGATAATCATTATTCTGATCCGTTAACAAATATGAATATTTCAGCTAAAGGTTATGCCAAAATGAATGATCTTTTAGATCCTGATCTGGCTGTACTTCAGGGAGGATATTCAATAGAAAGTGCTCTTCCATATATTAATGTTGGTTTAATTTTGGCCATGGCTGGTTTAGATTACAGTTCAGTAGAAGAGCCTGATTATAAGCCGGAACTTTTAAAAGAAGATCAGAGCCTAATGGCTCAAATCAAAGAAACAGTGGACCAGTTAAAAAAGATCTGGGAAAATAGAGGCAGCAGAGATCTTAGAGAAGTTTATGGTGAATTCTCCGAATTTTACAGCAGAGATAAAAATATATTTTACGATACAGCTGGAATCAATGAAAATCAGACCGAAAAAGTTAAAGTCTGTAGTCAATGTCAGGGTTATTTGATAATTGATTCTAAAGCAGCAAAAAGTCGTTTTAACAGCAGTCAGATTATGGCAGTTTCTATTCCAAAACTTGTCTGTGAGCACTGCCATCAGGAAGCCCGAACTAAATTTGAAGAATTAAAAAACGAAGATAAACATGTCTATCTTCAGGATTTAAAAGCAGATGAATATCTAAGTAGTTAATTTAAACTATTATAACTATTATAAAAGTTAGATTTTCTTAAAGTTTTAGAATCATTTTGATTATGATTAGATAGTTATTTATAATTAGGGCACTTATTTTAAGTGCCCTAATTCAGATAAAAATTATGACTGAGAATTATTTACAGCAGCTTCAGCAAAAGTAGCCATTTTCTTCATTAAACTAACAGAAGTATCTAAAAAAGGCATAGCCAGTACTGCTCCTGTACCCTCACCTAAACGCATATCCAGGTGAAGAAAAGGACTAAGTTCTAATTGTTCATAAACTTTTTTGTGGCCTGGCTCAACTGAACTATGAGAAGGAATCAGATAAGCAACTACTTCGGGATTTAATTTTTGAGCAATTAAAGCTGAAGCACCTGAGATTAAACCATCCATAATTACAGGTACTTTGTTTGCTGCTGCTCCAATTATAACTCCTGCCATACCTGCTATTTCTAAACCTCCAACTGCTGATAGAATATCAACTGCATCTTTTGGATCAGGATCATTTATTTCTAAAGCAGTTTTTATTATTTCTATTTTATGTTCTACACCAGCCGGATTTAAACCAGTTCCAAAGCCTACTATATCATTTAATGGTGCTTTAGTTATAGCTGCTATTATAGCAGAGCTTGCAGTAGTATTACCAATTCCCATTTCACCAATCCCAATAACTTTAGAACCGGATTTTATACAATCTTCTGCAATTTCAATTCCTGCCTCTATTGATTGAACCGCTTCCTCTTTTGTCATTGCTCTTCCTTTTACCATATTATCAGTTCCATTTTTTACTTTTTTAATAATCAAATCGTTTTTATTAAGATTATCTATCATTCCCATATCAACAATCTTTATTTCTGTCCCGATTTCAGCTGCTAGAACATTAACTGCAGCTCCATTATTTAAAAAATTATCTACCATTTGTGTTGTCACTTCTTGTGGGAAAGCACTTACTCCTTCAGCTACTACTCCATGGTCTCCAGCCATCACAATATGAGTTTTCTTTTCAAAATTAGGATAAAGTTCTGAACTAATACCAGCTAATTTTACTGCCATTTGTTCAAGTTTTCCTAAGCTGCCTTTTGGTTTTGTTAATTGATCCAATCTGTTTTCTGCTTCTTTCATTTTTTTGGTATCCAATTTTTCAATTTTGTTTAAAGCTTTTTTTAGTTTTTTCATTTTGATTCCTCCATTTTGATTTTTTAAAACAAAAAAAGTCCACGACCTCCAAACTAAGGCACCTAAATAATTAATATTTTTTTTAAGTATACAGTATATTCTTATAACTTTCAACAAAAATTATAAAATTAGCAAGGAATTTGTTAAATAAAAACATTGCTCAGAACTATCTATTTAAATATGATGTTAATTGTTGTTTTAATACCATCAGGATGTTAAAATTAAAATAGATGGATGAGTTATATTAATATAAATTGTTCTAAATATAGTTAAGATGATTAAAAATTAAATTTATATAGAAAAGGTGATTAAATGTATATTGTTAGTTCATGTCTTGCTGGTATCAATTGTCGTTATGATGGTGGAAATAATTTAAACGAAAAGGTTATTAAATTAGTTAAAGAAGGTAAAGCAATTCCAGTCTGTCCTGAAATGTTGGGAGGTTTGAAAATTCCAAGAGTTCCAGCAGAGATAGTTAAGAATGAAGATGGGAAGAGAAAAGTAATAAATAAAAATGGTGAAGATGTAACCACAGAATTTATCAAAGGTGCCATGAAAACTGTAGCAATTGCTAAAATTTTAGAAGCTGATAAGGCGGTAATGAAAAAGAACAGTCCTTCCTGTGGTTATGGTAAAATTTATGATGGCACTTTCAGTAATAGTTTAGTAGAAGGTAATGGAATTACTATTGAATTATTAATTGAAAATGGAGTAGAAATTATAACAGTTGATGATTTAGCCTAAGCTATCAGTAGAAAAGGAGTTTGGAGCTGAAGTTTATGATGAAAAATTGTAAGAGGAATTGCAGAATAAAATTATAAATTAATGATTTTATATTTAAAAATTTCATAATATTCTTAAATAAGATGATGAAGCAAAGATTAATTATATCAAAACATAAGTTTGCGACATAGTGTTGTCACCTGCCTGTGTTATGCTCTAAATAGGTGACTAAAAGATTAGATAAAGGCATTAATAATGGGAAAAAAGCAAAGGGTAGATATTCTATTGTATTAACGCCTAAAACTGCAGTCATCATTAAAGCATTTACGTTCCAGGGAATTAATGGTGAAAATATCAAACCTGAATCTCCAACTGCTCTTGCCAGATCTTTTCTTTCTAAATTCATTTGATCATAGTTTTCACCAAGCATTTTAGCAGGTAAAAACACGCCAAGAAACTGATTACAGCCTAAAGTAGCTGAAACGATACCAGAAAAAAGGGTAACAGCCACCAGATGTATTTTTTTCTTTATTAGATGTAAAAATGGCCTTATTATACTGTTTAATACACCTAATTTTTCTAATAAACCACCTAAAAGAACAGCAAAAACAATCAGAGAAATTAGTTCCAACATACTTGTCAGGCCTCCACGTGCTAAAATATTATCTATAAATTCGGTACCGGTTCTCTGATTAATACCTCTAAACATTATATTTAAAAGTCCTGACCAGCTCTTTTCTGTTAAAATTATTCCTATAGCTAAAGAGAAAAGAATATTTAAAGCTAAATTAATGATTGTTGGGATTTTAAATGCGGCCAGTATAATAATTAGAACTGGTGGTAAAAGCAGCAAAAATGAAATCTGAAAATTATTTTGAAGCATTTCACTTAAAGAAATTAAATCAGCTGCAGCAGTATCATTAGAAAAACTTGCCAGGCCAATTATTAAAAAAGTAATAGCTGTAATTATGTAAGGTAAAATTGCAGTCTTAAACATATGATATATCATATCCATTACTTCAGATTCAGAAACATGAGCTGTAATTATTGCAATAGAAGAAACTGGTGACATTCTATCTCCTACATAAGACCCAGAAATAATTGCACCAGCAGCCAAAGCTAGATTAAGCCCCATTGTCTGGGCGATACTGATTAAAGCAAGGCCAATTGTACTTGCAGTACCAACTGCTGTTCCAACAGCCATTGAAACCATAGAAGTAGAAATAAAAGATAAAATGAAAAAATATTTTGGACTGATAGTATTCAAGCCATAATAAATCATTGTCGGCACAGTTCCAACAGCAATCCAGAGAGCTATCATCATCCCCAATAAAAATAAGATTAAAACAACATTACCAATATTTCTAAAACTGGAAAAGAGCATATCTTCTATCTCTTTCCATTTGTATCCCCATAGTAAAGCGAGGCTGATAATAATCATTATTTCAAAAAATAAAGCAATTTGGATTGGTGCATTCCAGTATAAAACTGAAAGTAAGATTAAAACAGCCATTGTAATAACAGGAATTATTGCCTGTTTAAAAGTTAACATCTTTATTTCCTCCAAATTTGTTTGTTTTTGATTTAGTATTAATCATACTATATAATTAATCATTAAGAGATGTCAATGTTTTTGATAAATATTCCATTCCAGAAAGGAAGCTAAATGATAAAAAATCTAATTATATTACCTAATCAACTTTTTAAGGAAATTGAAACTATGGAAATAGAAAATATGATTTTTTATGAAGCGAAAGAATATTTTTTAAAATATAATTACAACAAGAAAAAAATAATACTGCATCGGGCTTCAATGCAAAATTTCTATAATGAATTAATACATGAAAGTAAAAACCAAAATACAAAAATCACTTATTTTAATTATAAGACTGAACTTAAAGATATAATTAAAGACTTTGATTCTTTAAGCATTTTTGATCCAATTAATAAAGGTATAAAAAAGAAAATAAAAGATCTTTGTTCAGCTTTAGATATAGATTTAAGCATACTTGAAAGTCCTAATTTTCTAAGCTCAAATAAGTATAATAAAGAATTTTTTAAAGATAACGATTTTTTTCAGCATAAATATTATCAGATGCAGCGTAAAAGATTAAATATTCTTCTGGATGCAGATGGAAAACCTGAAGGAGGAAAGTGGAGCTTTGATTCTAAAAACAGAAAGAAGTTCCCAAAAGATGTTGAAATTCCGGAGCTGCCTGAATTCAATAACGATTATCTTGAGGAAGCAAAAAGTTATACAGCAGAAAATTTTGCTGATAATCTAGGCAATTTAGAAAACTTTTGCTATCCAATCAGCCGCAGAGAAGCTGAAGAACTTTTAGATGATTTTATTGAAAATAAATTAGAAAAATTCGGCAGCTATCAAGATGGATTTGAAAAAGAGATAGTTTTTGGATTTCACTCCTTAATTTCTTCTAGTTTAAATATTGGACTTTTAAATCCCAAGCAGGTAGTAGATAAAGTCCTTAATTATTATAATGAAAATGAAATTCCTCTTGCCTCTGTAGAAGGTTTTATTAGACAAATTACTGGCTGGCGAGAATATGTGAGAGCAATTTATCAATTAGAATCAGAAAAAATGATTAAAAGCAACTTTTTTAAGCATCAGCGGGACTTCCCTCAAAAATTTTATCGAGCGGAATCAGAAATTGAAGTTTTAGATGATTCTATAAAAAAAGCTGTAGATTATGCTTATTCACACCATATTGAACGATTAATGGTGCTTGGTAATTTCTTTTTGCTGTGTGAATTAGATAAAGATCAGGTATTTAAATGGTTTATGGAAATGTATATTGATGCTTACGAATGGGTTATGTTTGCAAATGTGTACGGAATGAGTCAGTATTCTTACCCTGAAATGATGACTAAGCCCTATATTTCATCAAGTAATTATATATTAAAAATGAGTCATTATAAAAAGGGAGAATGGTCAAAAATTTGGGATGGTCTTTACTGGCACTTTATTTCTAAAAATAAAGATAAATTTTCTGACACCCCACGAATGTCACTAATGCTATCACTTTTAGATAGAATGGATCAGGAAAAAATAAAACATCATATTAAAAGAGCAGATAAATTTTTGGAAAAACTAAATGATAATAATAAATAATTTTTAGAAGATAATTTATTTAATTTGATGTTAACTATCAGAGAAAAGAGGCATCCAATAATGATTAACAACCTTGATTTAAAAAGTGTTTTAGATAATATGGATACTGGAGTAATCTTAGTTAATGATCAAGAAAAAATAATACATATTAACAATTTATTGACTGAGATAACAGGATATACTAAAGATGAACTATCTAATCTAAGTGACTGCTTTAAAGTGGCTTTTAGAGATGCTAAAAAAAGAGAAAATATAAAAGAAATATTTGATTTTAATTTAAGGGAGGATAAAATTTTTGAAGGAATTTTTAAAATAGAAACTAAATCAGGTCAGCTAAAAGATTTAAAATTCAAAGCAAATAAATTGCCCAATGACTATTTAGTAGTTAATGTGGTAGATGTTAGCGACGACATTTCTCGAAAAAAAGAAATTAAAATAATTAAGGATAGACTTAAAATAGCAGTTGAAGCAGCTAATATAGGTATCTGGGATTGGTATATGCAGACTGATGATTGTTATTATAATAAAAACTGGGCAGAAATGCTGGGCTATAAATTGGAAGACCTTGAACAAAAGCCGCATACCTGGGAAAGTCTAGTTCATTCTGACGATAAAGATAAAGTTGCAGAGAAGATGAATAAACATTTTGAGGGATTAAATGATATTTACAGTAGTGAACACCGTTTAAGAACTAAGTCTGGAGAATATATCTGGGTCAAAGATATTGGAAAAGTTGTGGAAACTGATGAAAATGGAAATATATTAAGAGCTACAGGGGTTCATCTTAATATTGATCAGTATAAAAAGCGGCAGCAGCAGATTGAATTCCTGTCTTTTCATGATGAGTTAACTGGATTATATAACCGACGTTATTTACAAAATGAAATAAAACGTCTTAATAATTCAAGAAAATATCCAATCAGTATTATTGTTGGTGATCTTGATAATTTAAAAGAAGTGAATGATAGTTTTGGTCACGGGATTGGCGATCAATATCTTAAAAAAACTGCCGGTTTACTAAAGGAAGTCTTACGCAGTGAAGATATAATTGCCCGAACCGGGGGAGATGAATTTGTAATATTGCTGCTTCAAACAAATAAATTTACTGCTAAAAAAATATGCTATAGAATTAAAGAAGAATTTGCAAAGTATAATAAGCAAAAATGCTTACTAAAAGATCTTTCAATCTCTCTTGGAAGTTCTACTGCTGAGAGCTCTACAGATAATTTAAACATTGCTTATGAGCAGGCAGATAAGAAAATGTATATTAATAAAAGGAGTAAGGCAAATATTAAATAGTCAAGATTTACGACTATTTAATATTTAAATCAATAAATCAGGCTTTAATTTTACAAATTTAGCTTTAAGTAATAAAATCACATTAATTTATCACTGATTATGTTATATTAATTAAAAGAAGTATTGATAAGCGAGTAGTGTTGATTAGAGTAATTTTTAAAATCATTGAGGAGTAGAGAAAGGGAGGATTTTATGAATTTTGTGTTTTTATCACCTTATTTTCCAAATAATTTTTATAATTTTTGTGTGAGGATGAAAGAAGCAGGAATCAATGTTTTAGCTATTGGAGATTTAGCTTATGATGAATTAAGGACTGAACTTAAAGATGCACTGACAGAATATTATCGAGTAGATAATATGGAGGATTATTCTCAAATGCAAAAAGCCTGCGGCTATTTTACTTACAAATATGGTAAAATTGATCGCATTGAATCTAATAATGAATACTGGCTGGAAACTGATGCTCGGTTGAGAAAAGATTTTAATGTAAAAGGTTTAAAAATTGATGATATTCAAGCTATGAAGTATAAATCTAAAATGAAAGAGGTCTTTAATGAAGCTGGTTTAAATACAGCTCGAGGAAAGGTCGTTGACAATTTAGAGGAAGCTGAGGAATTTATTGGAGAAGTTGGTTATCCAGTAGTTGTTAAACCTGATAATGGAGTGGGAGCTGCTGATACTTATAAGATAAATAATCAGGGAGAATTGGTAGATTTCTTTGAAAATAAATTAGATCTTGATTATATAATGGAAGAATACGTTAATGGTAAAATTTATACTTTTGATGGTCTGACTGATCAAAATGGAAATATTGTTTTTTCATCTTCAATGGTATTTAATGATGGAATTATGGAAACAGTTAATAATGGCCTGGATATGTTCTATTATATACCAAGAGAGCTACCAGCAGATATAGTAGAAGTTGGCCGTAAAACTGTAGAGGCCTTTGGTTTAAAAGAAAGATTCTTTCATTTTGAATATTTTAAAATGGATGACGGCAGAATTGTAGCTTTAGAAGTTAATGTTAGACCTCCAGGTGGTCTGACACTTGATATGTTTAACTATGCTAATGATATTGATATTTATAGAGAATATGCCAGAGTAGTTCAGCACAATATTTTCGATGCTGATATCAAAAGAAAATATAATTGTTTCTATATAGGTAGAAAAAACTTTATTGATTATAAGTATTCAGTAGATGAATTAATTAATAATTTTGGAGAATATGTAATTCGTCATGAAGAAATTTCTCCTATTCTGGCACCTGCAATTGGAGATTATGGTATTATTTTACGAACAGAAAATATTGAAAAAGGTAAAAAGATAGTTGAATATGCAATAGAGCATTCTTAGAAGGGAGTAGAGATTAGATGAAAATTGAATATAGAAATTTTTATAGTTCAAATTTAAATAGAGAAATGCCATTTAAGATTTATGGACATGCCGGTAAACCAGTGCTTGTCTTCCCCTCATCAGGAGGAAGTTTTCATGAATATGAAGATTTCGGGATGATTGATGCGATCTGGCCTTATTTAGAAAATGGTGAGCTAACAGTTTATACAGTCAGCAGTGTTGATAATGAGTCCTGGCTTAATTATGAAATGCATCCTCATGATAAAGCAGTAATTCACAACAGCTATGATAATTATATAATAGATGAGATGCTGCCTTTTATTAAATATCATTCTAACTGGCAGGGAGGTATGATTAGTTCAGGCTGCAGCATGGGTGCTTATCATGCAGCAAATTTTTATTTCCGACATCCTGATGCTTTTGATACTGCTATAGCATTAAGTGGTATTTATGATGCCCGATTTTTTACTGGTGGTTATATAGACCAGGAAGTTTATTTAAATTCTCCGGTAGATTATTTAAAAGAGCTGGAAGATGACTGGTATTTAAATCATTACCGTGAAAATGACTTAGTTATCTGTGCCGGTCAGGGAAGATGGGAAGAAGATACTTTAAGAGATACCAGACTTTTAGATACTATACTTGCAGAAAAAAACATACCTGCCTGGTTTGATTACTGGGGTTATGATGCTGATCACGACTGGCCCTGGTGGAGAAAACAGATGCCTTATTTTTTAGAATTATTAAAGGAAAAAAATATTTTATAATTAGTTAAAAGATAGTTTTTCC
>Ga0247721_100254_pt1 | contig 20114 bp, 20 predicted proteins | sample MSEWel2017_08_16_FD_189089 | JGI IMG/M metagenome (GOLD analysis project Ga0247721, IMG submission 189089) | Subsurface sediment microbial communities from gas well in West Virginia, United States - MSEEL Well Study Marcellus 3H_2017_08_16 | ecosystem: Environmental > Terrestrial > Deep...
GCTAAGATTCTTGTCGGCATATCCGCCCTCTTATTACAAATTTGCTATATTTTAATAAAATATAGTTGTATTTTACAACAATTATAGCATAGATATAAATATTTCAAATAAAAATCAATTAAACTTTTCAGCAATAAGCTTTTCTACAGAATCAGGAACGAATTTCCCTACATCTCCGCCTAGCCTGGCAATTTCACGAATCATGCTTGAACTCAAGAAGATATAGCTCATATTGGGCATGAGGAAAACCGTTTCGCATTCTTCATAAAGCTGTCTATTCATCAAAGCAAGTTGAAGTTCGTACTCAAAGTCTGAGACAGCCCTTAATCCTCTTAATAGTACTTTTATATTTTTTTTCTGCATAAAATTAGAAAGTAGACAATTAAACGGTTCAACATTTACATTGGGCAGATGTTTTGTAGCACTTATAGTAGAGCTAACACGCTCTTCAAGTGTAAAAAGGGGATTTTTGCCAGGATTCTCTGCAATAGCCACAAGTAAATGATTAAACATTTTAGCGCCGCGCTCAATAATATCAAGATGACCGTTAGTAAGCGGATCGAACGTACCCGGGTATATCGCAGTCATGTCTCTTCTCTGAATATAGTAATCTTTGTGTCTCCATATTTTCGTTCATCCATTAGCATCATACCAGTCCCCAAATGGTCAATATTTGTACTTATATGTTCTTCATAAATCAGAATGCCATTTTTTTCAAGTATTTCATTCTTTTTTACTAACATTAGAATCTCTTTTGCCGGATAAAAGCCGTAGGGGGGATCGATAAAAATAATATTATATTTTCTATCTTCACAGTTTTTTAAAAATCTTTTATAATCCTTTTTTGTGATGCTGAAGTTTTTTAACCCGAGGTCTGTCGTATTTTTTTTCACTAATGAAACATTAATATCCACAAAATCAACCCATGTTGCACCCCGGCTTAATGCTTCAATGCCGAATACTCCGGAGCCCGCAAATAAGTCCAGAACAGAAGCGTACAGAATATTATCCTGAATTATAGAAAATAGAGCTAATCTTATTTTATCGGTAGTGGGCCTTGTCCTGGAGGATCTCGGCAAAATGATTTGTCTGCCCTTCAAAAAGCCTGAAGTTACCCTCAATAAACTGCTCCCGTATGAATTTATAAGCTTGGCGCATATCAAGCTGGCTTGCGCCGTTTGTTTTTGTTATTTTATACAGTGAAAGTTTTTTTACAAGGGATTTATACCCCGCCACCCGGCCGCTTTCCTCTATTGAGACAATATCATTTCCACTTGTGCTGAAATAGAGCATGAGGGCAAGTGTTCTCACTAAATCCCCAAATGCTGGATGAAAAGGGCCTGCAACAATATCTGAAAAATCAAGGCTTTCTGTGGGAATACCGATCCTCAAAAGTTCTATGCCGCTACTTATACATGCTGCAGCACAGTACAGAGAAATCTGCAGTGCTTCACTAAGAGTAAGGGGAGTATATTTTCCAATTTTGTAATATTTTTCTAAAGGCGTGTTCTTGAAGACTACTGTGGGATAAATCCTAAAAGCTTGGGGTATGGAAGCGAGTAAATGTTCAAATGATGCCAAGAATGCATCAGTGGAGTCCCCATACATCCCGGGCATCACTTGGGCTACTGTATAAAAGTTCTCACGTGACATCTGTAACGACTTGAGAGCACCATCAGCATCATATGGCCTGAAATTAAGCGACAGCGCTCTGTTATTCAAAGTCTGAATACCCAGCTCAACTTCTGTGACATAATTTAATTTCAATTCATCAATAACTTCGCTATTTATACAATCAGGTCTAGTGGACACCCTTATACTTTCAAATCCATATTCCCGGCATATTCTATACATTGCATTTCTCAGCTCAGGAGCAAGGCAGGTAAAGCTGCCTCCGAAGAAAGCAATTTTGGTAAAGCAGCCTGAGGTAATCACAGCCTTTATTTGTGAAACTGTGGAATGGATAATCTCAGACTGACTGTAGCCAGTTAGGCTACTTTGGTCACAGTAAAGACATTTATTATTGCATCCGGCAAAAGGGATGAAGACTGGGCAAATTTTACTCATCAGCCAGTTTTTTTAAAGCAGCTGAAGCAGCGTCCTGCTCTGCTTTCTTTTTGCTTCTACCTTTGCCATAACCAAGAATTTTCCCATCAGCAGCCACAGACACTGTAAATACTTTTTCATGCTCAGGTCCGTACTCTTCTACTACTTCGTATTCAGGTAAACTTTCGAATTTTTTCTGGGTTAGTTTTTGCAGCTCAGTTTTGTTATCCACAAAGGATTCATTCTTAATAGTATCGTCAATTTCCTGCGCCATCAATTGAATAACAATTTTTTTGGCAGGCTCATAGCTGCCGTCTAAATAAATAGCAGCAATAAGAGATTCAAATATATCGCACAAAAGCGAAGGTTTCCTCTTGCCTCCGCTTAAAGCTTCACCTTTCCCCAATTTTACAAAATCGCCTAAATTAAGTTTTGACGCTATCCCCGAAAGGAAATCTTCACTTACAAAATAACCACGATATTTAGATAACACGCCCTCGTCAAAGTTCTTATACTTTTTTATGAGATACTCTGAGACAATAAGCTGCAATACAGCATCACCAAGGAATTCTAGTCTCTCATAGTTTCTGTCCAGATTATGCTCATTCGAATACGAGCTATGGGTTAATGCCTCAATTAGAATCTCTGTCTTAGAAAACGTATATCCGAGGGCTTCTTCGAGTTTTTTTCTAGCGCTCATACTTTTTAAATACTAATGAAGCATTCGTTCCGCCAAAACCAAGAGAATTGGATAAAGCATATGATATCTCCTGCTTTCTGGCTTTATTGGGGACATAATCCAAATCACACTCTTCATCAGGTGTTTCCAAATTAATAGTAGGTGGAAGAACACCTGTTTTAATTGCAAGTGCCGAATAAATTGCTTCCACGCTTCCTGCCGCACCCAACAAATGCCCTGTCATTGACTTTGTGGAGCTGACTGCAAGTTTGTATGCATGCTTTTTAAATGTATTTTTTATAGCTCTGGTCTCTATTACGTCATTGTACGGTGTTGCAGTGCCATGGGCATTTATATAATCAATATCCTCAGGTTTAATAGCGGCATCCCGGATAGCCATTTCCATACATCGCCTAGCACCATCCCCGGACTCATCCGGAGCAGTGATATGATAAGCATCACCAGTTAAACCATAGCCTACAATTTCAGCGATAATATCGGCACCCCTACTTAAAGCAACTTCTAGCTCTTCAATAATCAGGATTCCGGCACCTTCTCCCATAACAAAGCCATCCCGATCCTTATCGAAAGGTCTGCTAGCTTTTTCGGGCTCATCATTGCGCCTAGAAAGAGCCTTCATGTTGGAAAAGCCCCCCACAGCAAGAGGCGTTATGGCACTTTCAGTCCCACCGGCAAACATAATATCTGCATCACCACGCTGTATTAATTTGAATGCTTCTCCAAGCGCATGGGCTCCGGTGGCACAGGCTGTCACCACACTCAGGTTAGGTCCTTTAAGGCCATATTTTATTGATACCATGCCGCTTGCCATATTTATAATGGCTGAAGGGATAAAAAAAGGTGAAATTCTTTTAGGTCCCTTTGTCATTAATATTTCATGTGTATCTTCAATGGTTTTGAATCCGCCTATGCCAGAGCCGATAATTGTTCCGGCACGTTCGCTGTCTATTTTATTAATATCCAAACCTGAATTCTGAACGGCCAGTTCTGCTGCAGCAAGTGAGTAAATAATAAATTTATCGAATTTACGGCAGTCTTTTTTATCAACAAAATCTTCCGGGGTAAAGTTTTTCACCTCACCGGCTATTTTTACAGGAAAATCGGAAGTATCAAAATGTGTAATTTCACCTACACCGCTCTTGCCAGACGTTATATTTTCCCAGTTTTCATCTATCCCAATACCAACAGGTGTCACGAGACCTGCTCCGGTAATGACCACTCTTCTTTGCACACAAACCTCCGTAAAAAGAAAGGAAGAAGGTTCCCCTTCTTCTCTATTCTTTACTGTACATGTTTTTTAATATGTTCTACAGCGTCCTGAACAGTTTTGATTTTTTCTGCTTCTTCGTCAGGTATTTCCAGGTCGAATTCTTCTTCAAATGCCATAATAAGTTCCACTGTGTCTAAGGAATCAGCACCAAGATCGTCAATAAATGAAGCTTCCGGTTTAACTTCTTCTTCATCGATATTCAACTGCTCAGCAATAATCTCTTTTACTTTTGCATCTACATCAGCCATTTTGTCCTCCTATTTTTATTAGCTTCATAATTGCTTCTATCCTAAATACATTCCACCGTTTATATGCAGTACCTGACCGGTTATATAGTCAGAATCCGGAGAAGCAAGGAACCTGACTGCACCGTTAATATCCTCCGGCTTTCCGAATTCAGCAAGCGGGATTTTGCTTTTCATATCCTGCTTTACATCATCTGTCAAGCTTTCAGTCATTTCTGTTTCAATAAAGCCTGGTGCAACCGCGTTTACACGAATCCCTCTTGAGGCCAGCTCCAAGCTCAGCGATTTTGTCAGACCAACCAATCCGCTTTTACTTGATACATAATTAACCTGTCCCACATTGCCTGTATAAGCTACCACGCTGCTAATATTGATAATTTTACCGTAACGCTTTTTCATCATTGATTTTGCAGCCAATTTGGAACATAAGAATGCGCCTTTAAGATTGGTATCTATGACATCATCAAACTCTGAAGCTTTCATTCTGATAAAAAGATTGTCTCTGGTTATCCCGGCGTTATTAATCAAAATATCTACTTTGCCAAAATTACTTTCTATATCCTTGAACATTTGTTTCACATCATCTTCTTTTGAAATGTCTGCATTTGCCGTCATACAGACGCCTCCAGAAGACTTTATAGATTCGGCAACTTTCTCAGCTTTTTCTTTACTGCTGGAATAATTTATGCAGACCTTGGCACCCCGTGCAGCAAAATCTTCCGCTAACGATTTGCCTATACCCTTGGATGAACCGGTCACAAGAACAACCTTGCCTCTAAACATTTAAGTCCTCCAATTTGCCAAGATCATCTGTTTTGGATATATTTATGCAGTTTATTTTTCTGTCTACTTTTTTCATTAAACCGGTCAGAACACTCCCTGCTCCCACTTCAATGAAATTTTCCACGCCATCTGCAACCATATTTAACACAAGATCCTCCCATAAAACAGGGCTGGCAATCTGCTTAACAAAGTTTTCGCGGACAGTATCCGCTTTCTTTTCCTTTTTTGCATCCACATTACTGTAAACAGGAGTGTTTAAGTCGTTTACGTTTACATCTTTTAAATAGTTTTGCATATTTTCAGCCGCAGGTTTCATAAGGCTGCAATGAAACGGTGCACTCACAGGCAGCTTTATCGCTCTTTTTATGCCGTATCCCCTGTACTTTTCAAGCGCCATCTCAATCGCCTGCATATTCCCGGCCAGAACCGTTTGTGCCGAAGAATTGAAGTTAGCAGGTTCAAGTATGGATTGTGTCTCTTTAGAAATATCCTCACACATTTGGAGGATACTATCCCTTTTTGCCCCAATGACAGCCAACATGCCGCCGGCACCAACAGGCACGGCTTCCTGCATAAATTTACCGCGGTTATGGACAGCTTTAACGGCATCTTCAAAAGCCATCCCACCGGCAGCAACCACTGCAGTATATTCACCGAGGGAGTGACCGGCATAGCCTGTTATATTATATATTTTATCTTTTATTATTTCGAAAATTGCTATACTGGTTGTAAGCAGCGCAGGCTGAGCATTATATGTTAATGTCAGTGTTTCCTCAGGACCGTTAAAAATAATATCGGATAAGGAAAAGCCCAAAGCCGAGTCAGCTTTTTCAAAAATTGCTTTTGCAGCCTGGTAGCTGTCGTAAAAATCTTTGCCCATCTCCACATATTGGGATCCCTGACCCGGGAAAATAACGCCTGTACTCATAATAACTTATACCTCCGATAATTAAAGGGTAAACGACATAGAGCCCCACGTCAATCCACCGCCGAAAGCTGCACTGACTATATTGTCCCCTTGCTTGATTCTTCCGTCCTTTACTGCAAAATCCAAAGATGTAGGTATGGTGGCAGAGGACGTATTGCCAAATTTATTTAAAGTAACAATAACCTTTTCGCTGCTCAGTCCAATGCGCTTTGCAGCTGCATCTATTATGCGGATATTTGCCTGATGTGGGATGAACCAGTCCACATCTTCGGCTGAGAAATCGCTCTTTTTTACTGCAGTAGCGGTGGCTTCCGCCATTGCTGTTACTGCAATTTTAAAAACTTCGTTACCTTTCATTTTAATCAATTCTGATTCTAAATTCAGTTCGTTTCTCTTTGAGAAAAAATTGGAGCCAAGTGCCGGCAATCTTAATAAATCAGCGTGCTTACCGTTTGCATACATGTTTACAGTTCTGATTCCGGGGTTCTCTGATTTGGACATTACAACTGCACCAGCTCCGTCACCGAAAAGAATACAGGTGTTTCTGTCTTTCCAGTCCACGAAAGGTGAAAGTTTTTCAGCTCCCACAACCAGTATATTGTCAGCCATACGGTTTTTAATTAAAGAATCAGCCACGCCAGCAGCATATATAAAACCTGTACATGCTGCACTCACATCAAATGCAAACCCTTTTTTTATCCCAAGCATATGCTGAAGGCGGCATGCACCGGATGGCATTATTGTATCGGATGTAAATGATGCCATTATAATGCCGTCAACTTCATCAGCATTTATATTAGCGCTTTTTAAGGCTTCTTTGCTGGCTTCCGCAGCCATTTCACAGCATGTTTCTTTTTCGGCAATTCTCCGTTCCTGGATTCCTGTACGTGTCACTATCCAGTCGCTTGATGTATCCACCATCTTCTCAAGTTCTTCGTTTGTTAAAACTTTATCAGGGAAAAACGAGCCAGTCCCGGATATGCATGAATAACCGTTCATGATTCACCTTTTTTTATATGTCTTATTTTTTTACAGGGGGTTGATCTTCAGGTCTAATTTTGCGTATTCTTTCCTTAACATTGTTCCAAAAAGAGCCCGCTTTGTCAACTTTTAAAAGCTCATAAGCTTCGCTTATATTTTCCTGAATATCCCTGTTTACGTTTTTGGATGCCAGTTCATATGCGGTTTTAATGCCGTTTTTTATGGCATTTGCGTTTGAACTTCCGTGGCCTATTATTACAACTCCGTTCACGCCAAGTAGTGGTGCACCGCCATATTCTGTGTAATCAGAGCGTTTTTTAACCCGGGTAAATGCCCCCTTTGCTATGAGTGCTCCGATTCTGGAAATTATCGTCCGCTTTAATTCCTCTCTTAAAAGCTTGGAAATATACCACGCTGCAGATTCACTGGCTTTAAGAGCAATATTGCCGGCAAAGCCGTCAGAAACGATGACATCTGCCGTTCCTTTGTAAATATCTTTACCTTCAACATTACCTTTAAAATCAATGACTTTGCAATTTTTTAAAAGATGAAAAACTGTTTTTGTGAGTTCATTGCCCTTCATTTCCTCTTCCCCGATACTCAGCAGACCTACTTGAGGTTTTTCAACATTCATAACTATTTTGGCATAGGCTGAGCCCATTATGGCAAACTGGAGATAGTGCATTGGCTTGCAGTCAACGTTTGCACCCACATCCAGAAGAACAGAAGGGTTTTTAACTGTAGGCAGGGCAGCACCTATTGCAGGTCTGTCAATGCCTTCAAGTGTTCTGAGAATCAGTTTTGACGCCCCCATTACAGCTCCGGTGTTGCCGGCACTGAAAAATGCGGAAGCCTCACCGTTTTTCACCATTCCCAGTCCGATATGAACTGAAGATTTCTTCTTTCTTCTGACTGCATTGGAGGGGGAATCTTCCATTGAAATTGTTTCGTCAGCATGAACGACAAAAATATTTTTGTGCTGCTGTTTATAATCCTTGGGGAGCTCCTGTTCAACAAGACGTTTATCGCCGACTAATATAATGTCGACATCGAAGAGTCGAGCAGCTTCCAGGGAGCCCTTTACCACTTCATGGGGAGCGTGGTCGCCCCCCATTGCATCAACAACTATTCTCATAACTTAGCCTAAAGCTCTTCTACCTCGATGACCTGTTTTTTATCATAGTAACCACAGGCAGAGCATACATTGTGCGGCAACTTTAACTCACCGCAGTTGTCACATTTTACACTCTGTCTTGTTGTTGCAGAGTGATGGCTTCTTCTTAAGCCTATTTTTGATTTTGACGTTTTACCCTTTGGTACACCCATATTATCACCTCAATTAAGTTATTTTTTGTTTTCCAATAATTGTTTCAAAACTGACCATCTGTCGTCCACTCCTTCGTTACAGTTGCAGGAGGAAAAATTGAGATTTGTGCCACAAACAGGGCATAAACCTTTGCAATCTTCAAAGCATAGTCTCTTAATAGGTCTTAGTAAAACCGATTCCTGAGCAATAATCTCCTCTAAATCGATATAATCTTCTTCTACAAAGTACAATCCCATATCATCATCAGACAATTCTTTCTCTTCTTCACTGCTTTCAGTATCCTGAATCCGGGTAATTTCAACAACGATACCAGCCGAGACCTTTTCATCAAATACTTCAACACACCGATCACACTTATCCGAAATCGTAGCAGATAAATCACCAGACAAAATATAGCTATCTCCAACAGGATATATTTGCCCGGTAAAACCAACATTATTATACAATGTATCACCTACACTGAAATTGTCCGAAAATTCAATTAATCTGCCTTCTTCTGTTATTTTTTCAAAATATAATCGCATCAACTAAGTCCTCTATAAATAATCGGTTAAAACCATGTACTCAGAAATCACAAATATGTATCAACAATATCGCTACAGATTTGACTGAGCAAAAAAGTGCAAAATATAGTAGTGGAACAAAAACGCCTTGTCAACAAACAAAAATCATAAAAACCTATTTGTTTGATTCTACATACTCAACAATATTTTCTGCCAGATGCTTTACAGTCCATTCAAACCTGTCAACATTTTTTTCCAGAAGGGTCATACGGAAGCCCGGCAATGATGTAAAAAAAGATGTCAGAGGGACAACGCATATACCAGAAGAAGCAAGCAAATAATAGGCAAAGCGTTTATCCATTTCAATATTTCCCGAAGTCAGCTTCTCCACATACGTTTTTATATCCGGCATATCTATGGGGAGCGCTTGTTTGTTGTTGAGAACTGCTTCGTTAAAAACTATTGTCATATAAAAGGCACCGTTCGTTCTGTTAGCAACGATATAAGGGACATCCTTTAATATATTATAGGCAATGTTGGAAAGTTTCTCATAATGCCTCACCCGCTCTTTTAGATATTTGCCATAATTTTCATGCTCAAGGAGCTTTGGAATGGCCATCTGGGGGAAAGTAGTGGAGCAGACCTCGGCCATTTTTTGGTTTAATATTGCATCTACATACCGGCTGAATTTTTCATCCTTATCCACATTGTAAATTTCCATCCATCCGCATCTAGCCCCCGGCCATGGAAATTCCTTGGAAATTCCTTTCATGCTGATGCCCGGGACATCTTCTATAATATCAGAAAGATGCGCCGTTTTATGTCCATTGTATGTAATATTATGGTATATTTCGTCAAAAACCAGAAAAAGGTCATACTCTTTGGCTATCCTGACAATTTCACGCAGGATCTCTTCAGAATAAACATACCCTGTTGGGTTATCAGGATTTATTACCAAAATCCCCACTATCGAATTGTGACTCTTTACTTTTCTCTCAAGCTCGTTCATATCGGGTTTCCAGTTATTGTAGGGATTCATTCTGTAAGTATTAGGGGGGAAAGATGCATGAAGAACTTCAGCCATAAAATGAGTAGAATATGTTGGCTCAGGCATTATAACCCTTGCATCCACCCTGATTGAGCTATATGCCCTTGCAATGGCATCCCCAAGACCGTTAAAAAAAATAATATCTTCAGGTGTTATTTGCACATTTCCTCTTTTATTGACTTTTTCTGCAAGATACTCTCTGGTCTTCTGAACACCTTTTGTAGGTGAATATCCAAAACTTAAATCATCTTCCATAATTTCAGCAAGAATCTTTTTCATCCAATCGGGGATGTGTTCCCCCTTTACAACAGGGTCACCAATGTTCTCCCATATAACATCAACACCCTTCTTCTTTAATTCGTTAGCAACACCGACAATATTCCTTATTTCATAAGTCAGCCCGCTGCCGCCCTTTGCTATATCAAAACGCATAATCATTCTCCTGAAATATTATCTCATCGGTCATAACCGGCAAATATAAAGTAGGCGGAAAAAAATTTCCACATAAAATTTCTTAACACATACATGGAAAATATCAAGCAAACAACTTTATTTTTTCCATCCATTTTGATATATAATGAACATAAAAGCATTAAAAGGTTTTCCTCGTGGACACTATAAAACTGCAGCAACTTTTCAAAATTCGCCTGTACAGTTATTGGAATTTCTTTCCCGACCCGGCAAAACTATCGGGGATTACACCAGCGTGGCTTAACTTTAGAATAATGCCCGGTCTGCCCGAACAGATGTATTCCGGTATAATAATTGAACATGAAATTTCAACGTTTAAGTATATATATAAACAACAAATGGATAACAGGAATAAATTTTTTAGAGATATTTTGCATTCTGGAAAAATTGCTTGTCCTCTTGATTTATGTGCAGTTATAATCTAAAACTCTTTAAATTTCACTCCGGAGGTAAATATGGGGGTTAAGGCATTAATATTAGCTGCCGGAAAAGGTACAAGGATGAAATCGAAAAATCCCAAAGTACTTTTTGATGTAGCCGGCAAACCTATGATTGAATATGTACTTAATACTGCAGAGAAAATTTCCAGTGATAAAAGTGTAGTGGTTATAAGCCCAAACTCTCACCAAGTAAAAGAAAAACTGGAGAAATTTAATGTGGAATTTGCAGTTCAGGAAAAGCAAAATGGCACTGCAGATGCTGTCTTGGCTGCGAAAAATCTTTTAAGCGACTATAGTGGAAAAATTTTGATTCTTTGTGGCGATATGCCTCTTATAACCCCAGAAACCCTGAAAAGTTTTATAAATAAAACGTCAAACCATGTCAGCTTTATCAGTGTAAGTGCAAAGAATCCTTCCGGATACGGAAGGGTTGTGCGTGGTGCGGACGGAAGTGTTCTTAAAATCGTAGAAGAAAAAGATGCCAATGAATATGAAAAAAAGATCACCGAAATAAATACGGGAGTTTATCTTGTCCAGGCGAAGGAACTGTTTAATCGATTGGAAAGTATAAATAACAATAATGCACAAAAAGAATTTTATCTCACAGATATAGTAAAAAAAGGATGCGAGGTTTTTACGGCAAAGCAGGAAAATGAGTTCATTGGTATAAATGATCGAAAGTCTCTTGCTCTGGCATCGAAACTTTTATGGTTAAAAAGAGCCAATACTTTTATGGATAACGGTATAAGCATAAAGGATCCTGACACTTTTTACTGTGATGATTCCGTTACAATGGATCACGACGTAGAAATACATCCGAACGTTACCCTAAAAGGTCAAACTAATATAAAATCAGGTACAACAATACTCTCAGGCTGTAAAATAGTAGACAGTGTTGTGGAAGAGAACTGTACAATAAAAGAAAATACAGTGATAACCCAGTCTTTTGTGGGAGAAAATTCCCAGGTGGGACCTATGGCCCACTTAAGACCTGGTACTGTGCTGCAAAAAAACAACAAAATAGGAAATTTTGTTGAAATTAAAAAATCAGAAATTGGGGAAAACTCAAAAGCAAGCCATTTGACTTACATAGGGGATGCCATAATTGGCAAAAATGTAAACATTGGTTGTGGCACAATCACATGCAATTATGACGGGGTAAGAAAGCACAAAACAGTTATACATGACAATGTTTTTGTCGGAAGTGATGTTCAATTTGTAGCTCCGGTTGAAATTGGTGAAGGGGCGCTAATTGCTGCGGGCTCTACCATTACCAAAGATGTCCCTGAAAATTCTCTGGGGATCTCCAGAAGTGACCAAAAAAACAAAGAGGGCTGGACACTTAAAAGAAAAAAGAAAAATAGCCAAAAGGAGTAGTCATGTGCGGTATAGTAGCTTATATTGGCAATAAACAATCATATAACGTATTGATAGATGGTTTACAGAAACTGGAATACAGGGGCTATGACTCTGCAGGAATAGCTGTACTTAAAAGCGATAACGGAAGAATAGAAACAGTTAGAAGTGCAGGCAAGCTACACAAGCTGGAGGAAAAGATTAATGACATAACCTTCAGTAGTAATACAGGAATTGGCCATACCAGGTGGGCAACTCACGGCAAACCGACAGCTAAAAACGCCCATCCCCACCTATCAAAAGGACTTGCCCTGGTACATAACGGTATAATTGAAAACTATTTGGCAATAAAGCAGGAACTGCAAGCCCAGGGATACGTTTTTCAGTCGGAAACAGATTCCGAAGTAATAGCACATCTCATCCACCGTTACTTTAAGGATAATCTTTTAAATGCCGTTCAAAAAGCTGTAAAAAAACTTGAGGGAGCTTACGCAATAGCTGTAATTAGTGAAAATGATCCGGACAATATTATAGTAGCAAGACATGACAGCCCTTTGGTAATAGGGTTGGGCAAAAATGAAAATTTTGCGGCAAGTGATATCCCCGCCGTTTTATCACATACCCGTGAGTTTATTTTTTTAGAAGACGGAGATATCGCCGTCCTAACAAAGGATAATGTTACCATTTTTGATAAAAATAACCGGCAAATCAACAGGGATAAACAACATATCAACTGGAATCCGGTAATGGCTGAAAAAGCTGGGTTTAAACACTTCATGCAAAAAGAGATTTACGAACAACCCAGGGCAATAACAGATACGTTGCGAGGTAAATATTCTCTGGAAAAAGGTAAAATATTTTTGCCAGAACTGATGCATTTAGAAAAAAGCCTTACCAGTGTTAGGCGAATACACATAGTTGCCTGTGGTACAAGCTGGCATGCCGGGCTAATTGGAAAATTTCTGATAGAAAAGCTTGCTCACATCCCAGTGGAAGTAGATATAGCTTCTGAATACAGGTATAGGGATATGATTCTGGATTCGGATGTTCTTTTCCTGGCTATAACACAGTCAGGAGAAACTGCAGACACGTTAGCTGCCTTAAGAATGGCAAAAAATAGCGGATGCACTACAATATCCATATGCAACGTAGTGGGTTCAACAGCAGCAAGAGAATCGGACGGTGTGATTTTTACTCATGCGGGCCCGGAAATAGGTGTTGCCTCGACAAAAGCCTTTACCACACAAGTGACTTCACTGTATATGCTGGGAATTTTTATGGGACAGCTAAACGGTTTTTTTACAAAAACCGAAAGGAGTAAACACATAAACAACCTTATTAAAATACCGGAACAGATGGAAAGTATATTAACAAAAGATGCAGAGATAGAAGAAATTGCCAAAAAATACAAAGACTATTCAAATTTTTTATTTTTGGGAAGGCATTTTAACTATCCTGTTGCACTTGAAGGTGCTCTTAAGCTAAAGGAAATATCCTACATCCACGCCGAAGGCTACCCTGCAGGAGAAATGAAGCATGGTCCTATAGCTCTGATAGATGAAAACATGCCTGTTTTCACCATAGCCACACATTCTAGGGTTTATGATAAAATGGCTTCAAACATAGAAGAAATAAAGGCCAGAGATGGAATAGTTATTGCCACTGTTACAGAAAATGACAAGACATTAATAGATAAATGCGATTCTGTTGTTACGATACCACATGTCACTGAAGAGGTCAGTATATTTTTAAACTCTGTAATCACACAGTTTTTTGCATATCACTGCGCTAGACTGTTGGGTAACGATGTAGACCAGCCGCGGAATTTGGCAAAAAGCGTAACTGTGGAGTAATGGTGATACAACAAGCCAGACGTTGGTTGAACAATTTTTTTGGCGAACACGAAGATATGTACATGGCCGGTGTTGCTGTACTTATTGGTGTGGCAGCCGGCTACGGGAACATCATTTTCAGGTACATGATATCTTTTGTCCAGGATTTTTTTTATGGGACAAAAGAAGAATTCCTTTTAGAAACACTTATCCACACTCCCGTTTACAAGATTGTTCTCATTCCGGCTTTGGGTGGACTGATAGTTGGTATGGTGGGGCTTATTTTCAAATCCGCAAAAGGACATGGTGTCCCGGATGTAATAAAAGTAATAGCCCTCAACTTAAAAATCAGCCCATTTGTGGCCGTTGTAAAAAGCTTCACTTCAGCAGTTACACTTGGTACCGGTGGCTCTGCCGGAAGAGAGGGGCCTATTATACATATAGGTGCGGCACTGGGTTCAGGTGTCGGGAAAATATTTAGTTTTTCCAGCAGAAGAATGAAAACTGCTCTTGCATGCGGGGCGGCCGGCGGACTGGCAGCAACCTTTAATGCACCTATTGGAGGTGCAATGTTTGCAGCGGAAGTATTACTTGGTGAATTCGGTATCAGAACATTCAGTCCGATTATCATATCTTCCGTTATTGCAACTGTTGTTTCAAGAGGACATTTAGGTAATGTGGTAACATTTAATGTGCCCGAATATCATCTGAGACATTTTATGGAGCTACCCCTTTACATGGTTTTAGGCTTTGCATGTGCCGTTGTGGGTGTGTTTTTTATACGTTTCTTTTACAAAACCGAGGAAACCTTTGACAACCTTAAAATGCCTTCTTTTTTAAAGCCTGCGTTGGGAGGACTGTTGCTTGGGATACTGGCTATATTTTCACGTGAGATTATGGGTGTGGGTTATGATACAATAAATCAAATACTTGCATCAAATCAGGTGGGGCTGTTTCTTATATTGATTGTATTCCTTAAAATTCTTGCAACATCTCTAACGTTGGGATCCGGAGGAGCCGGCGGTTTGTTCGTGCCCGCACTTTTTATTGGAGCTGCGACCGGTGGAGCCCTGGGTGGAATTTTTAATACTGCTTTTCCCGGAATCACATCCTCCAGCGGGGCGTATGCACTGGTTGCCATGAGCGCTATGCTTGGTGCAACCATAAGAGCCCCTTTAACGGCTATACTTATAATTTTTGAGATAACCCAGAATTATGAAATTATTTTACCATTGATGTTTGCTACGATTATCGCAAATGTGGCTGCCAACTGGCTTGAAAAAGAATCAATTTTTTCATGGATTCTTGCCAAAGAAGGTATAAATATTAAAAAGGGTGCCGAAGAAGGGATATTGTCCGAAATTAAAGTTGAAGATGTAATGCTCAGGGATATCGTTACGTTCAAAGAAACCTCCAATTTCAAAGAAATAATTGAAGGAATCAAGGAAGCCGACCATATTTATTATCCTGTGTTAGATGATGGAGGATATCTGACAGGAATGATGTCTTTGGATAATATAAAGAGTGTAATGTTTGAAAAAGAACTGGAAGAAATAGTTGTTGCCGGAGAAATATGTACAAAAGATAACATAATCTATGTTTATCCTGAAGATAACTTATCCACTGGCATGAAAAAAATGGGGATTAAAGATTTGGGTGCACTTCCTGTAGTAGAAAAGGTAAACGGGAAACATAGAGTTGTAGGGCTTTTAAGAAGAAGTGACATTATACTTGCATACAACAAGGCTCTGGCAACACAATCAGGGTAGTAAATGCGTATGAATATATTCAGGGAGATTTATGTCTATTAATCTAAGCAGTTTAAACAAGCAGCAGCAGGACGCTGTAACATATTGTGATACACCCTTGCTTGTTATTGCCGGGGCAGGCACCGGAAAGACGAAAGTAATCATACACAAAATTGCCTATCTTATCGAAGATCTCCAGATAGATCCTAAAAATATTTTTTCAGTAACGTTTACAAATAAAGCAGCCAAAGAAATGAAGCTCAGATTGAATGCAATTATAGGAAATAAAGCGGAACAGGTCTGGATGGGCACCTTTCACTCCATATGTCTGAGGATATTAAGAAAAGAAGCACATAATCTCCCCCTGAAAAAAGGGTTCGGCATAATAGACCAGGATGACAGACTGTCAGCATTAAAGAATATTGTAAAAGAGCTGAACATTGATCATAAGAAATATCCGCCAAAACAATACCTGTGGATGATAAGTAACTTTAAAAATTCTATGGACTATGTAGAAAACAAAGATCCAGATGACTTTATCCACAAATTTACCGATGTATTTACAGCTTACCAAAAGTATCTTGAATTTACCAATATGATGGACTTTGACGATATGATTGCATATACCGTACGTATCCTCCTGACTAATGACAGCTTAAGAAAATTCTACCAAAATATCTTTCAGTATATCCTGGTGGATGAATATCAGGATACAAATTACATACAGTTTATGTTCTTAAAGCTGCTTAACGGAGATACCGGAAAAATATGCGTTGTCGGAGATGACGACCAGTCGATATATGGTTGGAGAGGAGCAGAAATTCGTAACATCCTTGATTTTGACAAGCACTTTAAAAATGTCAAAACTATTAAATTAACGGTAAATTACAGAAGTACCCCTGACATCCTTTTTGCTGCCAATACACTTATTGCAAACAATAATTTCAGGAAAGGAAAAGAATTAACCACGGCGTTCGGTAAAGAACAGGAGAGTTTATTAAAAAACGGGACGGGCAATATAGCTATCGGCGAATGCCATGATGAAATTCATGAAGCAAAAATGGTTGTGGATAATATCGAAGACCTGCTCAAGGAAAATGTAGCCCCAAACGAAATTGCTGTACTGTACAGGACAAATGCACAGTCAAGAAGTTTTGAAGTGGAGTTGAACAAACGCAACATACCCTACAAGGTAATAGGTGGCGTAAGTTTTTATTCCCGTAGAGAAATAAAGGACATTCTTGCTTATTTAAAACTCATAGACAACCCATACGATGTGGACGCTTTGAAAAGAGCTGCAAAAAATCCGCCTAAAGGGATAGGTAATGTTATAATTCAAAAAATAATTGATTATGCCTCCAGCAATGCTGTGGACCTGTTGGAAGCTCTTAACGCCACACAAAATTTTTCTAAAGGAAAAACCGCTCGCTGTCTGCAATCTTTTGAAAATACGTTAAATAATATAATGGGAGAGGAAAAAATTGCAGACAAAATAAAAGCGATTCTAAAATCTACAGGTTACAACACATACCTGAAGCAGTTTGAAGAACAGAATGAGGCAGCCAAAAGAATAAACAACATAGAAGAGCTCATAAACGCCGCTGCAATTTTTGACGAGAATTCATCGGATTACGATTTGTCGGATTTTCTTGCAACCACAACCTTAACAACCTCTGCAGACGAAGAAACAGAAAAATCCGTAAGTCTCATGACTTTGCATTCAGCTAAAGGCTTAGAATTCCATTCAGTTTTCCTGACAGGCCTGGAAGAAGGGCTTTTCCCCTTGTTTAGAGCAATGGAAAACGAAATGGAGCTGGAAGAAGAGCGCAGACTTTGTTATGTTGGTATAACAAGAGCAAAGAAAAAGCTTTTTTTTACATACACAAATACACGTATGGTTTATGGGAAAAGGCAGTTTTCCAGTCCTTCAATGTTTGTTGAAGAAATCAAACACTGCATACCCAGCAGTGAAAGTGATAATGAAGTTTCACAGAATACTTCGGAATTAAAGGCAAATACAAAGGTTTGCCATCAAAAATATGGGGATGGTATAATATTAAACGTCAAAGGAAATGGTGAAAAAGCTAAGGTTGATGTATTTTTTCGGGAGGCGGGACTAAAAAAAATGCTTGCTGAAAGCCTGGAAATACTTTAATGATCTATCTGTTTACAAGAACTTATTTTTGTTTAAAATACGAATCGTTATTGAAAGCCTAAAGGAGGTATAAATTGTCCAAAATTATAACAAAAGAAGATGTAGCTCATATTGCGGAGCTATCCAGACTGTCATTTTCAGAAAAGGAACTGGCTCAATTCACCGGAGAACTTAATAATATCCTTGATTATATTCATAAACTGGACGAGCTGGATACAACCGATATACCCCCTACTTCTCATGTGCTGGATATATCCAATGTCTTTCGTGAAGATACAATACATGAACACCTAAACAGGGAAGACGCATTGAAAAATGCACCTGAACATGAACATAATCATTTTAAAGTACCTCGAGCTGTGGAAGGCTAAATTATTAACATATAAGGAGCTTACAAATGGATTTGTTAACAAGCGATTTAAAAACCATTAAAAGCTATCTGGACAACGAAGAAATAACAGCAAAACAATTGGTTAGCTTTTATCTTGAACGTATAAAAAAGTATGACAACAAAATAAAGGCTTTTCTGAGCTTAAATGAAAATGCTTTAAAAGAAGCAGAGGAAATTGACAGCAAAAGGCAAAAAGGCGAGCCTCTACCGCCTATGGCGGGAATACCTATAGGCCTCAAAGACAATATCATTACAAAAGAAATTAAAACTACATGCTCCTCACGCATTCTGGAACATTTTGTCCCCGTTTATGATGCAACAGTAACAAAACTACTTAAGAATGAGGGCTTTATTATTTTAGGCAAACTAAATATGGATGAATTTGCAATGGGATCCTCCTGTGAATCCTCCTATTTTCAGGAAACAAGAAACCCATGGGACACCAACCGTGTCCCCGGAGGCAGCAGTGGAGGTTCCGCTGCTGCCGTAAGTGCACGTCTTGTGCCTGCAGCCATTGGAAGTGATACAGGCGGGTCAATAAGACAACCCGCTTCCTTTTGCGGAATAACTGGTATGAAACCCACTTACGGACGTATATCCCGTTATGGACTGGTTGCTTTTGCTTCGAGCCTCGATCAAATAGGCCCTATGACAATATCAGCAAATGACAGTGAGACACTGATGCAGATTATTGCAAAACATGATAAAAACGATTCCACATCGGCTTCTGTTGAGAATTTTGAGCCGTCAAAAGCTGCAACTGGGAATTTAAATGGTATAAAAATTGGTGTCCCGGAAGAATTCTTTGCAAAAGGAATTGAACCTGATGTGGAAAAAGCTGTAAAAAATGCTATCGCAGTGTTTGAATCGTTAGGTGCTGAGATTCTCAGCATTAAAATGCCTCACACAGACTATGCAGTAGCGGTCTATTACATTATTGCCACCGCTGAAGCCTCCAGCAATCTGGCCAGATACGACGGTGTAAGATACGGCTACCGAGCCGAGGGAGATACTCTCAAGAAAATGTACACAGCTACACGCTCTGAAGGGTTTGGGGATGAGGTAAAAAGAAGAATTATGCTTGGTACTTACGTCCTTAGTGCCGGCTATTATGATGCTTATTACCTGAAAGCGCAAAAAGTAAGAACGTTGATAAAAGAAGACTTTTTAAATGCTTTCAAAGAAGTAGACGCGATTATTGCACCCACTTCTCCCACTACAGCTTTTAATGCCGGGGAGAAATCCAATGACCCCCTGAGCATGTATTTAAGTGATATCTACACACTTTCACTAAACCTTTTCGGAGGGTGCGGGATATCGATTCCCTGCGGATTTGATTCAAAACACTTACCTGTTGGTCTGCAAATCCTTGGAAATTATTTTCAAGAGCAAAAAGTTCTTAATATTGCCAAAAACTATCAAAATAGTACTGATTTCCATACAAAAATACCAGGGTGGCTGGAATAACGGGAGAACTAAGTTCTTATATATATTTTGCTTGATTTAATTTCAGAAAAAAATAGTTTTAAATTATGTCAGTATTTCTCTTAAAGTTTTATAAATTTATGTCGATATAGTCATTGTGTGGACTTTTATCACAGCTTCAAGGAGCTGCTTTTATGACTGTTCAGGGAAGTAACCTGCATAACATTTTGAGGACATATAACAAGCAGATTAAATACAGTAAAGTATCTGAAAATAGAACTGCTGACTCAAGCAAAAACCTTGATAAAGTGTCCCTTTCTCCGGATGCTAAAAAATTAATGTTTTTGTCCAATATTGCTGCTGACGGTGGCATAAAATCTAAAAGCACTTTAAACAAAATTGAACAAAAGCTTTCTGACATTGATTTTAAACATGTTACAGATGAAGAGCTTGAAAACATCAAGA